>Ga0268262_10002850_pt1 | contig 19477 bp, 17 predicted proteins | sample TergutNc150P3_FD_190354 | JGI IMG/M metagenome (GOLD analysis project Ga0268262, IMG submission 190354) | Nasutitermes corniger P3 segment gut microbial community from laboratory colony in Florida, USA - Nc150 P3 (SPAdes) (version 2) | ecosystem: Host-associated > Arthropoda: Insects >...
AGAGGTCCTTGATTTTTTCCCTGTATTGCCCTTCCAGGGTGTGCAACAGATTTTGGCTCTCCCCAAACTGCATTGTAATCTGGTTAAAGGTTGCCTTGGTAATAACCGTCTCCGAAACCAGGTTAAGGAGGTCGTCTATGCGTTTGGAATCCACCCTGAGTATGGAGCCGGCCTCTTTTCCTGCCTTTTTGGCGTCTTCCGATGCGCTGGCACCTGCCGCCGCGGCCGGTTTTGCCGGGCCAGCTTGTGGGGCAGGGGCGGGTGCCGCAGCTTGTGGGGCGGGGGCTGGTGCCGCGGCCTGGGGAGGGGGCGGTGCGGCCGGTTTTGGCGCCGCTTGAGGCGGAGGTGCCGCTTGAGGCGCGGGCGCGGCTACCGCCGCTCCCGGCTTGCTAACATCGAAAATATCCGCGCTGAGCGATACATCCGGAATTACAACGTATTTCCTTATATCCTCCGTTTTAAGGGAAGAAGCGATGTAATAATCAACAACGGGGAAGAAATTATCCTCGTAAAGGCTCTCGAATTCAGGCACCGTTCTAAGCACGGTGCTTACCCCTTTAAGGGCGGCGTAAACCTGAATTCCCCCTACGGTGTTCATCATGCTTTTTTCGTCGAATTTAACCGATACCTGCAAGATCGGAAGCCCGCCATCCACCGATTCCCTTAGCTCCCGCAGCTCGTCTTCGGTAAGCTGGGTGCCGGCGGCGACAGGCGCTCTGGCCACAGGGGCAGCAACAGGAGGCGGAGGCGGAGCCGCTTTAGGCTTGGCCGCTGCGGACCCTTTTTTGCCTTTACCTTCCGGAATCAGGGCGGATAGCTTGCCCTCGATTTCAGAGGTATTTTCCTGGTAAACCATGCCGTTCATCCGCTGCTCAAGCATCGCCTTAATCACGTCAATTGCCGAAAGGAGAATGTCTACAACATCCTCATTAACAGCCAGTTGATCTGAACGTATGGCATCCAGTACATCCTCAACCATGTGTGTAAAATGGGAAAGCTCCATCATTTCCACAGTGGCTGAACCGCCTTTCAGGGTATGAGCGGCGCGGAAGATCTCGTCTACCGCGTCCTTATTGGCCCCTTCGTTCTCCAAGACAAGGATATTTTGCTCAAGGGTATCAACCTGCATTTGAGCTTCCGCAAAAAAGTCTTTGAGGAGTTCTTCGTTATTGGGATCAAGATAGTCACTCATTATGCTATAAGGATACAACAAAATTATTAGATGATCAAGCCAATAATTGCGTGTCAAGCCCCTTTTCCGTATACTATCCGCATGATTGTGATGAAATTCGGCGGAAGTTCTGTAGCAAATGCCGATCGCCTGCGCTATGTAACGGAAATTGTTAAAGCCCGCCTTGACAAAAAGCCAATTCTGGTTTTATCGGCGATGGGGGACACGACCGACCATCTCCTTGAGGCCGGAGAAACGGCCCTGAAAAATGGCATTGTTCAGGTCGAAAAAATTGAGGAACTTCACCTTAAAACAATAACGGAGATGGAGCTTGGGGACGGAGCTTTAAGGGGTACCCGTTCCCTTCTTGCTGAATTGCGCAATCTGCTTATGGGCATTTCCCTTATCAGGGAACTTACCGGAAAAACCAAAGATTACCTGCTTTCTTTTGGCGAGCGTCTTTCGGTCAGGACAGCGGCAGCCTGTTTTTACTCTATGGGGATAAAGGCCAAAGCGGTAGACGCCTGGGACGCGGGCTTTATTTCAAATTCAAACCATATGTCCGCAGAGCTGGCGGAAGAAAGCTGGCGCCTGATACCGGAAAAGCTTCTTCCCCCCGTCGAAGAAGGCATTTTGCAGGTAGTAACCGGCTTTATCGCCAAGGACGAAGAGGGAAACATCACTACATTGGGCAGGGGTGGCTCCGATCTTACCGCCGCCATGATCGCCGCCGCCTGCGGGGCGGCAGAGCTGCAGGTATGGAAGGACGTGGACGGCATTCTTACAGCCGATCCCCGGATTGTAAACTGCGCGCGGGTGGTCGACAACATAACTTACGAAGCGGCGGCGGAAATGGCTTACTACGGCGCCCAGGTGCTTCATCCGCGGGCCATGCAGCCCTGCATGAAAACCGGCACCCCCGTATTGGTTAAAAACTCCTACAACCCCGATGCGCCGGGCACCCGGATCGTTTCTTCGATTGCTTCTATGGGAGAAAAGCGAAGCCCCATCCAGGCCATAACTTCGCGCAAAAACGTAACCCTGGTTGACATCGTCTCGTCCCGCATGGTGGGCCAGCACGGCTTTATGGCCGAGGTTTTTGCCTGTTTTGCCAGGCACGGCGTCTCGGTGGACATGGTCGCCACAAGCGAGGTATCGATCTCCCTGACTTTGGACGCCTTTCACGATCTGAAAGAACTGAAAAAGGACCTTTCCCGAATTGCAGACGTGGAGATCAGAACCGGCAAGGCAATTGTTACGATTATCGGTGACGTGGGCAGATCTTCGGAAATACTTGCCCGCTCGTTCAAAATATGCAAGCTTTTGGGGGTACAGGTGCAAATGGTTTCCCAGGGGGCAAGCAAGGTGAACATAAGCTTCATCGTGAACGACAAAGAGGCCGCCGGGGTTATCAAGGGCCTGCACGCGGATTTCTTTGAAGAGTTTAAGGCTAATACATAGTTAGTAATTTTTACCACTAACCAACACGAACTTGTCGTTCGAAATCTTGGTTCGTGAGGTTCGTGGTAGAATAAATTTGAGATAAATTCATATAGTGCGCTGGCCCTGAGCCGTAACCACCCTGGACACCATAACCACCCTGAATTTGACAAACCCCATAGCCTCTGCTAAAATAAGCACCTATGAGCGGCACTGTAGCCACAGCAAACAGACAACAGTTTAACCCCCCCCCCCCCCACAGCGGATAGCACTGAGCTATTAGATAAAGCAATCCCGCACCTATATCAGTTTTTCCCATCCTGCGTCAAAAACGCTGGAGCGCGTCCGTATGGGCGCATACCAGCTTTATTTATTTCTAGCGCGAAAAAATCGCAAAGGAGTTTTTAATGAAAAAGTTTCGCTTTTTTTTCTTGACCATGGCCGTGCTTTTGGTAATGTGCCTGTCGTTCACCGCCTGTGGCGAAAAAGAGCCCACATACACAGTTTGGGTCAAAGACTTTAATTTCTCTAGTAGTGACGCCGACTATGGAAGACTGGCTGATGGAACCTATAGAGTAATTGTACTTACAAATTCCAGCTTCGAATGGCAGAGAGATAACAACTATGCTCCTAAAGGTGCTAGCAAAAAAAATTGGACTGTGGACCAGATTGCCAGTCAATTAGTTAGCTGGGGTTTTAGTAAATCTATAGCCAGGGATGCAGCCGATGAGCTTGCCTCATACAGCCACAGCGAACTTGGCTTGAGGAAAGGAGCCAAGTTGTACTGCATCTTAAAATAACGGGGTGCTAAATTAATACCGCTCAGCCCCCGAAGCGTTTCAGGTTACGGGAGGCCGAGCGGTTCATTTTCTTCGCGATCACGCATAGTAACAATCACCATTTTTTTACTGTAGATTATCCACTTGGTTTTTAGCGGAAACGCTTGCTAATGTGTAATTAAGTGTGTATTATTGAGATACAGAAAATGTGCAAAGTTTATAGTGCCAATGAATTGCGGAAGCTGATCGAGGCGGATGGCTGGTTTTTCGTCCGTCAAAGCGGAACAAGTCACGCGCAATTCAAGCATACGACCAAACGTGGTCTAGTAACGATCCCTATACACGACAAGGATATGAAAAAAGGAACTTCGGCGAACGTGCTACGCCAGGCCGGATTAAAACAAAGCGAGGTGTGATATGAAAAAGTATATCGCTCTTTTCGAATACGACGAGAATGGCGGATATGCGGTAACTTTTCCCGATCTTCCGGGATGCGCCTCTGCAGGCGATGATTATGATGACGCTTATCGTATGTCCCATGATGCTTTAACTCTCCACTTGGAGGGTTTAGAGGCGGAGGGCTATCCTGCACCTGAACCCCGCACTTTGGAGCAAATAATGGTAGAATGGGGGGACTGGGCGGAGTGGGAGAAAAATTATAAGTTCCTGGTCGTTCCTATCGTCGCACTTCCGGCAAACGAAAAGTCCGTGCGCGTTAATGTAATGCTTCCGGAGGGAATCCTCCATCGTATAGACGCTGTTTCAAAAAATCGCTCGGCGTTTCTGGCATACGCAGCGGAGCGTATGTTGGACGAGGAGCCTGCGCACAGACAAGCATAACTGCCGTGGGCTGCCGTGGATTGATCACTCCAGCATATTTCGCAATAATGCAGATAACGTGAAAGTAATTCTAACCGGCTACGGAAAAATGGGACGCCTGCTTGAAACCAGGCTCCGCGAAAGGGAGCATGATGTCCTTGCGGCTGTTGATCCCTCGCTCACAGGAACCAGCGTCCATGCTTCTTCACCCACTGTGTTTTACCCTTCTCTCAAAGACGCCCTGGACGGAAAGCCGGGTAAGAGCTTAAAAGACGCCGATGTGGTTATAGAATTTTCCGTGCCCCCTGTCGCGCCGGTGAACCTTCTTTTCCTTGTCAACGAAAAAATCCCCGTTGTAACAGGCACCACAGGCTGGTACGACAAACTGCCTGAAATCAGCAAGGCGGTGGTATCTGCCGGGTCATCCCTGCTCTGGTCATCCAATTTCTCGCTTGGCGTAAATCTTTTTTACCGCATCGCCTGTTGCGCCGCAAAATTGATAGACCCCTTTAAGGAGTACGATGTGGCGGGTTTTGAAGCCCACCACAACAACAAGGCGGACAGCCCTTCAGGTACGGCAAAGACCCTGGTCGATCTGGTGCTTGGCCAAATGACCAGAAAAAAGAGAGCCGTGTACCAGACACTGGAAAGAAAACCGGATGCCGACGAGCTTCACTTCGCCAGCCTCCGCGTCGGCTCAACCCCTGGAACGCACAGCCTTGTTTTTGATTCAAACGCCGACACCATTGAGATAACCCATACAGCCAGGAACCGGGACGGCTTTGCCTCGGGCGCAGTTTTGGCGGCGGAATGGCTTATCGCCGAAAAACGGAGCGGAATTTTTACGATGGACGATGTATTAAACAACGTCTAAAAGACAATGTCTTAAAGGAACTGTAGATAATGAAAGCTTTAACTGGCGCGTTTACCGCCCTTGTTACCCCGATGAAAGAAAACGGAGACGTGGATTACGACGGCTTCAGAAAACTTATCAATTTCCAGCTGGAACAGGGAATAGACGGCCTTGTTCCCCTGGGCACTACCGGGGAAACCCCCACATTGGATGAGGACGAAGAAGAAAAGCTCATCCGTATCGCCGTTGACGAGGTTAAGGGCACCGTCCCGGTTATTGTCGGCACAGGATCAAACGATACAAAACACATGGTCATGTATACCAGGAGGGCCAAAGACCTGGGGGCAGACGCCGCCCTGGTGGTAACTCCCTATTACAACAAGCCCAACGACGACGGCCTTTACAGGCATTTTGAAGCCGCAGTAGTCGTGGGCATTCCGATTGTGGTTTACAACATTGCCTCGCGGACAGGGCGGAACATCCCCACCCCCCTGATGGAAAAAATTGCCGCCATAAGCGGTATTGTGGGCGTCAAGGAAGCGTCCGGCGATCTGAACCAGATGGGGGACGTTATACAGAACATTGGCTTGCCGCGAAAGGGCAGCGCAAACCCCTTCTACGTCATCTCGGGGGACGATAGCTTTACCCTGCCGCTTATTTCCCTGGGCGGCGACGGCATTATCTCGGTTATTTCAAACCTTGTGCCGGCCAGGGTAAAAGCCCTGACAAAAGCGTGCCTTGCAGGCGATTTTGAAAAAGGGCGAAAAATTCATTTTGAACTTCTTCCGCTTATGAAAACTGCGTTCATCGAAACAAACCCAATTCCCATTAAAACGGCCATGTCCTGGGCAGGGCTTCCGGCGGGCCCCGCAAGGCTTCCCCTGGGAAAACTGGATGGCAAAAACGAGGCTGTCCTAAAAAAGGCCATTGAAAAGCTGGGGATAAAAACCGCTTAATACTTCAAGCGCTTCATTTTTTATTCAGGATTTTCTCTATCCGATCCAGAAGATCGTCTTTATTGTATGGTTTCGTGATATAATCAGCCGCGCCTATTTCCTGTGCATGTTCCACTTCGGCCGATTCGCTTACAGAGGTCAAAAACACTATCGGGACATCTTGCAAAAAACTTATCGCCCTTAATCTGTTAAATGTCTCCCAACCGTCCAGGTTTGGCATTAATATATCCAATAAAATTAAATTCGGGACAACCCCACTAAGCATGTATTCCAGCGCCTCTTTCCCTGATTTGGCGGCAATAACTTCATATTTGTCTTTTAATATGTTCTCGAGTATTGTAAGATGAATCTCATCGTCATCTACCAGAAAGATTTTCTTGGGTTTGTCCATTTTTTTCCGCCCCATACTATTGAATTGTATAATAAAATGCTAAATAATACAATATCTCTACCGTTCTGATTTTTTAAGGAGACATAAGGAGTACGCAATGTCCAGGATTCCAGTGGGAGTATTAGGCGCTACCGGAATGGTAGGCCAGCAGTACATTACCCTTTTAAAAGATCACCCCTGGTTTCAGGTGCGTTTTGTCGCGGCATCCCCCAGAAGCGCGGGGAAAAAATACAAAGACGCCGCATCGGGCAGAATTCATTTTCCCGGCGTTGCAGAGTCTGTCGGAGAGTTTATTGTCGCGGACGCCAACGATGTTTCCCGCGCAGTCGACGCTGCAAAAGCAGGGAACTGCGCCTTTGTGTTCTCAGCCCTTGAAATGGGCAAAGACGAAATCCGCGCCCTGGAAAATTCCTACGCTACTGCCGGTCTGCCGGTAATTTCCAACGCGTCTGCCCATCGCTGGACCGATGACGTGCCGGTGCTTGTTGCCGAAGTGAACCACCACCATGCGGACATAATTCCCGCCCAGCGGAAAAAGCGCGGCTGGGACAAGGGCTTTATAGCGGTTAAACCCAACTGCTCCATTCAGAGCTACACAACGGCGCTTTACGCGCTTATAAAAGCGGGTTACGAAATCAGGCGGCTTGTCGTTACCACTCTACAGGCGGTGTCCGGCGCGGGCTATCCCGGCGTTCCGAGCCTCGACATGATCGACAACATCGTTCCCTACATCGGCGGGGAAGAGGAAAAGTCAGAGCTGGAGCCGCTAAAGATTTTGGGGTCAATTGACGGAGGCGTTTTTAAGAACGCAGAAATGCCGAAAATCTCCGCCCACTGCAACCGCGTTCCCGTAACCGACGGGCACACAGCCTGCGTCAGCCTGGAGTTCGGTGAAAACAAGCCATCGGTGGATGAAGTAAAAAAAATTTGGGCTGAATTTACAAGCCTTCCGCAAGAACTGAAGCTCCCGACGGCCCCCCAACTGCCTATTATTGTCCGGGAAGAAAACGACCGCCCCCAGCCGCGCAAAGACAGGGACGCGGACAAAGCCATGGCGGTTACAATCGGGCGAATCAGGCCCTGCAATGTTTTTGACCTCCGCTTTGTTGGCCTCTCCCACAACACCGTCCGCGGCGCGGCGGGAGGAGGCATACTCAACGCGGAACTCTTAAGACACAAGGGGTATTTGGGTTAATGAACGGACTGTATCTTCTGGTCATTTCCGTTGTTGTACTCAGTCTTGCATATCTGTTGTACGGCCGTTTCCTCGCGCGGCGCTGGGGAATCGACCCTACGGCAAAGACTCCGGCGAACGAGCTTGAAGACGGCAAGGAATATGTTCCTACTTCCCCGGCAGTGGTCTTTGGATACGAATTTTCTTCAATTGCCGGAGCCGGACCGATTAACGGGCCGATCATAGCGGCCATGTTTGGCTGGCTGCCGGCTTTGCTCTGGTTGCTCCTGGGGTCGGTGTTTTTCGGCGCTGTGCATGATTTTGCGGCGCTCTACACGTCGGTAAAAAACAAGGGCAAATCCATCGGCTATGTAATTGAACTATACGTGGGAAAAACGGGCAAACGCCTGTTTTTGGTTTTTGTCTGGCTTTTTTCCATCCTGATTGCCGGGGCTTTTGCCGACATCGTAGCCGGTACGTTTGACGGATTTGACAGCTCAGGCGTCAAAATTCAAACCGACGGCTCCGTGGCTTCAACTTCCTGCTTTTTCATTGCGGCGGCCATCGGGCTTGGCTTTCTTATCCGCAAACGAAAAACCTCCGATCTGGCCAGTGGAATTATCGCCATCGACTTATTGATTGTCTGCATTGTTATAGGTATCTTTTTTCCCCTTTTTTTGCCAAAATTCGCCTGGCTTCTGCTGATTTTTGGCTATATTTTTACTGCTTCGGTGCTTCCCATCTGGGTATTGGGCCAGCCCAGGAATTACCTTAACTCGTTCCTCTTAATCGCGATGATCATTGCGGCCTTTGCGGGCGTGGTATTTACAAGCCCAAAGATTGAAATTCCCGCCTTTACCTCCTTCTATGTGAACGGCAACTGGCTTTTTCCGGGCCTTTTCATCACCATAGCCTGCGGGGCAATATCGGGCTTTCATTCGCTGGTTGTTACAGGGGCAACATCCAAGCAGATAAGCAGCGAAAGATACATGCTCCCCATTTCCTATGGGGCAATGCTGGTCGAGACGCTGGTGGCTATTCTCGCGCTCATAGCCGTCGGTTCCCTGGCCAAAGGCGACGTTTTGCCGAGGGAGACCCCTCCGGTGGTTTTTGCGACAGCGGTTTCGGGCTTTCTTTTTCAGTTGGGTTTGCCTGAAAAGGTTTCGTATATAATTGTTTCCCTGGCGGTATCTTCTTTTGTACTGACCACGCTTGATACAGTAGCCCGGCTGGGCCGTCTTTCGTTTCAGGAACTGTTTACCATTGAGGACGGAGCCAAAGGAGCCGATAATTTATTTATTCGCGCATTAAAAAGCAAGAGCGCCGCTTCAATTTTCACCCTGGCGCCTGCTTTTATTCTGGCAATAATGGGCTACCAGACCATTTGGGCGCTTTTTGGCGCTGCAAACCAGCTTTTGGCCGCGTTGACCCTTATTGCCTGCATGATGTTTCTAAAAAAAACCGGAAGGAAAAAGGCCATGCTGTTGGTTCCTACAATTATAATGCTGGCTGTCACATTTACTTCCCTTGTCCTGTCAATTAAAGACAGGGTGGGCTTGCTTTTGCATGGCAGCCAGAACGCGTCGGCCCCTGTTCTGCAAATATGCATCGCCACGCTGCTTTTGGTTTTGGGAATTCTTGTGGCAATTTCCTGTACGGTAAAACTTTTGGAAAAGAACCCTGAAATCTAGGCCAATGAATACAAAAGTAGATTTAATCATTTCTTTCCTTACCAGCGGAAAGTACAGGGGAATAAAGGATGAAAAGGATATGGATGCCATCATCCGCCTTATTGTCCTTAATATCACCTACATTATTTCATCAATAATTATTGCCTTCATCGGCATAACCGATATGCGAAGCGGCTTCGTCGATCAGGGATTGCTTGAGCTGATAATCGGGTTTCTTATTTTTTTGAACCTGATACTGCTCCGTACCGAGCTTCCTTTTATTGTAGGCGGCTTTATTCTTACCGCCGTATTCGGATTATTCTGCGGATATTCAATTTTTTCACATGACGGAGCCCTGAGCTTTCCAAGCCTGTGGATTTACTCCTATCCTTTGATATCAATATTTACCCTGGGCTTGCCCTTCGGCCTTGCTCCGGCTCTAATTTTATTTTTTGTCGCGATACTTGGCACTTTTTCACACGGATATGCGAATACCAGCTATAATCTGGGCGAAGCCCTTTTGATATGCGGGGTTTACTTTTTTGTTCTTACCTTAACCGCAGTCTATGAATATGTCCGTTCCATAAAGGATCATTGGCTTTCCCGGCAAGACAGCTACATGAACATGGTTTTCGAGAACAGCCCGGACATAATTCTGCTTTTGGACAACAATGGCAGACTGGTATACTGCGCCGATGAGTTCCTAAAAAGAACCCATATCCGAAGCTTTGCCAGTATTCGCAAGACCCATTACGCCGAAGTTTTTTCCCGTTTTTGCGATAAAGCCGAGCTTGATGAAATAAGAAAATTATTTAAACTCTCAAGGGAAGAAAAAAACCCCGTCGTTCTGGAGAGGGTGATGGACATTGGCAAAGACGGAAATCAGCGGCACTACGCGATTCACTTTACGCCTATGTACAGCAAAGACGGAGCTTTCCAGGGCGCGTTCATTCTTTTCCATGACACGACAGAGATAATGCTGGCCAAAATTCGTACAGAGCAGGCAAGCATGGCGAAAACAAATTTCCTTGCCAGCATGAGCCACGAGATCCGCACTCCCTTAAACGCCATTATCGGCATGACCTCCATTGCCACCGGTTCGCCCGAACCGGAGCGGAAAGATTACTGCCTTGCCAAGATCTCAGGCGCTTCCACCCATCTTCTGGGAATTATCAATGATATCCTTGATATGTCAAAAATTGAAGAAGGAAAATTCGAGCTTTTTTGCGCGGAATTTAATTATTCATCCATGCTGAATCAGGTGCTGAGTATTTTTGAATTCCGGATAAAAGAAAAAAAGCTGATATTATCCGTAAATACGGATCCGCTTATTCCTGCCTGTATCATTACCGATGAGCAAAGGCTTTCCCAGATAATCGCCAACCTTATCAGCAACGCGATAAAGTTTACGCCAGACGAAGGCAGGATAAGCCTTGATACGAAATTGCTGGAATTAAGCGAAAACACGTGTACGCTGGAGATCAGGGTTACCGATACCGGCATAGGCATTGCAAAGGAAGAACAAAGCAAGCTTTTCCATTCCTTCGTTCAGGTTGACTCAAGCATTTCGCGCAGATTCGGCGGTACCGGGCTGGGCCTGGCAATCACGAAGAAAGTTGCGGAAATGATGCAGGGCGATATCCGCATTGAATCGGAATTGGGCAAGGGCGCCGCATTTATCGTTACAGTCAAAGCAGACTTAAAAAAGCAGGATACGGCATCGGCTCAATCAGACTCGGCTGAGACATCCACGGCATCGGCAGAGGACTTCAAGGGGAAACAGATCCTGCTTGTGGAGGATGTGGAAATTAACCGGGAAATTGTCATTGCCCTGCTTGAAGATTTTAAAATGGAAATTACCGAAGCGGAAAACGGGCAGGATGCGATTGACAAATTTGCAGAAACTCCTGAAAAATTTGATTTAATTTTTATGGATATTCATATGCCCGGCGTGGACGGCTACGAATCAACCAAACTTATTCGCGCCCTTGATCATCCCAAGGCTAAAAGCATCCCGATAATCGCCATGACAGCCAACGTGTTCAAAGAGGACGTTGAACGCTGCCTGACTGCAGGAATGAACGGCCACCTGGGGAAACCACTGGATTTTAACGATGTGGTAAAAGTTTTAAGCAAGTATTTAAGGAAAAACCAATGAGCGTCAAAACCTTTCCGTTATCAAAAGCCCAGCTCGAAGAATTGGCTGGGCAGTACAACACTCCATTCTACCTTTATGACGAGGAAGCCATTCGCAAAAATGTCCGCAGTCTGATTTCTGCCTTTTCGGTCTTCCCCAGCTATAAAGAGCATTTCGCGGTTAAAGCAATGCCCAATCCCTATATGCTGAAAATTCTCGCGGAGGAAGGGCTTGGGGCGGACTGTTCCAGCCTTCCGGAACTGCTCCTGGCGGATATGGTGGGCATGAAAGGCGAAGATCTGATGTTCACTTCAAACGAGACTCCGGCCAGGGAATACGTAAAGGCCAGGGAGCTGGGGGCAATCATTAACCTGGACGATTTTTCCCATATAGCGTTTTTGGAAAAGTCCCTTGAAAAGCAAAGCGGCTTGCCTGAGCTAGTTTCCTGCAGATACAATCCCGGCCCGCTCAAAGAGGGGAATGCCATCATTGGCAAGCCGGAAGAGGCAAAATACGGTTTTACAAGGGCGCAGCTTTTTGAGGGGTACAGCCTGTTAAAAGCAAAAGGCGTAAAGCGCTTCGGCCTTCACACCATGGTGGCTTCCAACGAACTCAGCCTGGACTATCACCTGGAAACAGGCAGGCTTCTTTTTGAGCTTGCAGTCGAAATTAAAGCAAAATGCGGCGTTGCCCTGGAATTCGTCAATTTGGGCGGAGGTCTTGGAATCCCGTATAAGCCGGAAGAGGAAGCGGTAAGTTGGGAAGCTTTGGCAACGGGGCTTAAAAAACTCTACGACGAAATTATTGTAGCAGCCGGTCTGGGCGGCCTTGCCATTCACACCGAATACGGCCGTCCCATTACCGGCCCCTACGGCTGGCTTGTCTCGCGGGCTGTCCACAAAAAGGAAATCTACCGCAATTACATAGGCCTGGACACGTGCATGGCCGATTTAATGCGCCCTGCCCTTTACGGCGCTTACCACCACATCACCGTTCTTGGAAAAGAAAACGCCCCCCACGATAAAACTTACGACATCGTCGGTAGTCTTTGCGAAAACAACGACAAATTTGCCAGACAGCGGCAACTGCCTGAAATAGCCGTGGCCTCCGAAGGTGTCGGAGACTTTGTGATAATCCACGATGCCGGCGCGCACGGGCGGGCGATGGGTTTTAACTACAACGGCAAGCTCCGCTGCGGGGAACTTTTGCTGCGGCCTGACGGTTCAATCAAGCAGATTCGCAGGGCCGAAACCGTGGAAGATTATTTTGCCACACTAGACTTAATTGCCCTGAAAGCTTTTACTTGAAAATAATCTCACAGAGCACACGGAGACACGGAGAACACAGAGGAATAAATAAGGAAATGAAAAAGCTAAGTATCTTACTTTGTGCCCTCTGTGAGCTCTGTGCCTCTGTGAGATGTTTTTGTGAAATATTCTTCATAAAACCTAAAGGAGATTTTTATGCTTAACCGAAACCCCTGCCTTGCCAACTTGAAAGCCGGATATTTGTTCCCCGAAATCGCCAAGCGCCGACGGGAATACGCGGCTGCCCACCCTGAAGCGAAAATAATCAGCCTGGGAATCGGGAACACCACAGAGTTCGTCTTGCCCCACATTGACGCGGGCCTTGTCGAAGGTGCCAGGCAGCTTGGAACGGCGGAAGGCTACTCCGGCTACCAGGACGAGGGCCTTCTATCGTTAAGGGAAAAAATATCCAGGGTGTTCTACGGCGGGCAATTCGGCGCGGACGAAATATTTATTTCCGACGGGGCCAAATGCGACATAGGCAGACTACAGCTTCTTTTTGGAGCGGGAACTCCCGTGGCGGTTCAAGACCCGTCCTATCCGGTTTACGTAGACGGCTCCGTGCTTATCGGTTCGGCAGGCGGCTGGGAAGGCTCAGGTTACAAGGGTATCACTTACCTACCCTGCACCGCAGAGAACGGCTATTTCCCGGACCTTTCCCGGCTTCCGCCCAACTGCCTTATTTATTTTTGTTCCCCGAATAACCCTACGGGCGCAGTTGCCGACAAAAAACAGCTTAAGGCGCTTGTCGAGGCCGCCGAGAAAAACGGCTCAATCATCGTCTTTGACTCTGCCTATTCAACCTACATCCGTGACAGCGCCCTGCCCAAAACCATCTTTGAAATTGAGGGCTCAAAAACCTGCGCCATAGAAGTAAATTCCTTTAGCAAGTCCGCTGGCTTCACCGGGGTCCGCCTTGGATGGACTGCGGTTCCAAAAGAGCTAAAGTATTCAAACGGCGAAAGCGTCAGGGCGGACTGGGCCAGGATTTCCGGCACGGTATTTAACGGCGCTTCCAACATTGCCCAGGCAGGCGGCATGGCGGCGCTGGACGATGAAGGCCAAAAGGAAATGAAGGCCCTTTGCGATTTTTACCTGGGAAACGCAAGGCTTATCAGGGGTGCACTCCAAAAGCTGGGAATTGCCTGCGTTGGGGGGGATAATTCCCCTTACATCTGGGGCCATTTCCCAGGTAGGGACAGTTGGGAAGTTTTTTCAGAGCTTCTGGAAAAGTGCCAGGTGGTTACCACTCCCGGCTCAGGCTTCGGTCCGGCTGGGCAGTCATTCATACGCTTTTCCGCTTTTGGGCACCATGCGGATGTGGAGGAAGCGTGTGGGAGGCTGGAGAAGTTGAAATTCTAGGAGCCGACTCAAAATGGATTAGGCTCGTTTATAGAAGAATTTACCACGAACCAACACGAACCTCACGAACTTTCACAACAGCGACTTGCATTGATTCAAAATGAACAGTCACCGCAGGTTCAGCGAAACCAGAGGAAATTAATTGTCTCTCCGCTTGAGACAGCCTCAAGCTCGTGGTGGTCAGCGGTAACAAACGTGCCGGAAAGTTCGATGGCGGTTGCAAGACCAATTGCGTCAGCGAGAGAACACTTATAGGACGCTTTCAACCGGGAAGTTTGTTGAAAGATCGTGTCAGTAATATCAGACACAATTTGTATGGGGACGGAAAGTATCTTTTCGAGTATTACCGCCGCCTGTTCTGCGCCAAGGCTGCGGATATTGGCGTAATGGACTTCAATAAGATTGATAATGTTCATATAGGCTGTGCATTCGCCGTCTACCGCCTTTTTGAGCAAATCAAAAACAACGTCACTGCCAGCTTCATTATGCAGATAAGAAATGAGGGCGCATGCGTCAAATACATAGATCATTAATTACTTTTTTCCTGAAAGAATTTTTGGTACTTCGACTCTTCAAGGCGCAAATCTTCCTGCCGCATTTCAAGAAAACTTTCTACAGTAAGGGTAGAGCCCAATTTTTGGGCAAGCCCGCGAAGGTTTTCAATCGTTTCATAGGCAGTGGCAGTCTGCTTTTCCGTTTGAGGGGTTATAGTAATTTTTGCCTTTCCTGCAGGCAATTCGAGGGGCAAATCAAGAAAAATCTGATGGCTTGCCGGTATTTCTATAGTTTGTTCAATGGTCATGGGATAAATGTAGCATGAAAAAGAACAGGAAACAAGGATATTTTTCACACCCAATTCTCAATTTTCAAACCTTGTATTCGTTCAAATTCTCTGGCGTTATTTGTAACCAAAGTCATGCCTAATGATTTTGCGTGCGCGGCTATCAGCATGTCTAATGGCCCTATTAAACTATTTCTGTCTTTCAAATCCTTTTTTAGTGTCCCGAATTCCTTTGCGGCAAGTTCGTCAAAATGCTTTATGCCCATTATTGTCAGGAATTCCAGCAAGGCAAGCCGGTTTCTTTCCTTATATAAACTATCCGCGTTTGCGTTACCAAATTCCAATTCAGCCAATGTGATTGTTGATATGTACAAGCCTTTTTTCCAATTCTGTTTTAATTTGCTTAATACATTTTCTGTTTTCTTTTTTATGATATATATACATATATTGGTATCCAGCATATACATTACAATGCGTCCCTCACCTGATCCATTCCCTGCAATCTTCCCTCAGCCATAAAATCATCCGAGAAACTGTTTAGTCCGTGCATGAATACTTCCCACTCTTTATCGATGGGAACTAAAATGACGGCCTCTCCAACTTTTTGGATATATACGCTTTCCCCGCGAAATTTACATTCTTTTGGGAGCCTTACGGCCTGGCTTCTTCCATTAATAAATAACCGTGCAGTTTGCATACATTGCCTCCAGCTAAGAATATATATCATGGTATATATCTTGTCAAGCAAACAGGGCATCTTGCGAACTAAGCAATTCTGCTCTAAAATTATTTATAGTTAGTTTTTATCCAATAGGAGGGATAACTACATGAATAAAAAAAGGGTTATTTGGTTGGTAACGGTTTTGGCAATGGCGTTTGCCATTTCAGCTTGCAAAAACGATGACGACGGCGGAGGCGGCATAGGGGAAACTCTTAACTTATCAGGCGATGTATACAACAAGAATGGGTCGCTTTATAATGGCAACAAAGATGCCTTAACAAGCAACGTGGGAGGTTCAGGCACAATAAAAGGCGGCAAATTGACCTTTACCGTAAGCACCCCTAAAAAAATGGATTCTCTGACCCAGCTTCTTATTGATATGGATTCGCGGCTTGGATATAATGCTTTTTCTCCCGCGGGATACGATAAGACCGATACTAGGGCAGCGGAGTTGGTATTTGCAAACCTAAAAAAGATTTTACCGAATGCGACTTCTACTATGGAAGAAATAAGATATATTTGGGTTGACAGAGACTGCGTAGTAACAGGAAAAGATATTCCTCCTGTTACCATAAATGGCGTTTCAGTAAAAGTTCCTAACTATAATTTAAAATTATATAAGGGTTGGAACACTGTAAGTATGATTACAACGCCTACAACGGCTGGCAGCACACTGGGCGACACTCTGATTATAGGAACAGGCGACTCAGATAACTGTAAGTGGGTGTATGAGTAATCGTTATTCATAAAAACAACCGCCAGAAGAGCGCGCTTTCTCTGGCGGCTGTTTTTTAAATTCTCCCATACCTTGTATTTAACCCATCTTTCGTATAGAATAAGCGTTAATATATAACAAAGGAGTTCACATGAAAGTCGAGGAATTAAAGCACGCTAAATTAAAGAAATGGGTAGAAGACGCGGTTGCCCTTATGAAACCCGATTCGGTAGAAGTCTGCGACGGTACTCAGGAGGAGTACGACAGGATGATTAAAATCACGGTGGATGCAGGGCTGGGGACGCCGCTTAAGAAAAAACCGCACAGCTATCTTTTCCGTTCCGACCCCTCGGACGTGGCGCGTGTGGAAAACCGCACCTTTATCGCAAGCAAGACCGAGGCCGAGGCCGGCCCCACCAACAACTGGATTGACCCTACAGAACTGAGAAAAACCATGACTGGCCTGTACTCTGACAGCATGAAGGGCCGGACGATGTATGTGATCCCCTTTTCTATGGGGCCGGTCGGTTCCAACATCGCCAAAATCGGCGTTCAAATTACCGATTCCCCGTACGTTGTGGTAAATATGCACATAATGACCCGTGTTGGCACAAAAGTTCTGGACATACTTGGCGGCGACGGCTTTTTCGTGCCCTGCTTCCACTCGGTGGGCAAACCCCTCGCCCCCGGGGAAGCCGACAACGGCAAATGGCCCTGCGCCCCCCTGGAACACAAGTACATAAGCCATTTCCCCGACACCTACGAGATATGGTCTTACGGCTCAGGCTACGGCGGAAACGCGCTTTTGGGCAAAAAGTGCCTGGCCCTGCGCATCGCTTCGGTGCTGGCGCGGGATGAAGGCTGGCTTGCCGAGCACATGCTGATTCTAAAAATTACAAATCCCAAGGGCGAATTTAAGTACGTAACCGGCGCATTTCCCTCAATGTGCGGCAAAACCAACCTCGCCATGCTTATCCCCACCTTGCCGGGCTGGAAAGTCCAGACCGTAGGCGACGACATCGCCTGGATGAAATTCGGCGCGGACGGACGGCTTTACGCGATTAACCCGGAGGCTGGCTTCTTTGGCGTGGCTCCAGGAACCAACAACGAATCCAACTTTAACGCCATGGAATCAGTTAAGAAAAATACGATTTTTACCAACTGCGGCCTGACCGAAGACGGCGATGTCTGGTGGGAGCAGATCGGCCATGGCGCGCCGGGCAAGGAGATCATCGACTGGAAGGGCCAAACGAAACCTGCCCCCCAGACCGACAGAAGCCCCAAGGGCGAGGAAATTGCCCACCCGAACGCCCGCTTTACAGCGCCGGCAAAGCAGTGCCCTGTTATCGCGCCTGAGTGGGAAGACCCAAAAGGCGTGCCGATCAGCGCGTTCCTTTTCGGCGGGCGCAGGCCCAAAACCATCCCCCTGGTGAACCAGAGCAAGAGCTGGGTCCACGGCGTGTTCATGGGCTCCATCACCGGCTCGGAAGTTACCGCCGCGGCGCTCGACCTTAAAGCTGGCACCATTCGCCGCGACCCCTTCGCCATGCTGCCCTTCTGCGGCTACCACATGGGCGACTACTTCAACCACTGGATCAGTCTGGGCAAGAAAGCCGAAGCCGAAGGCCACGGCGACAAGCTGCCTAAGATTTTCTTCGTCAACTGGTTCCGCAAGAACGCGGATGACAAGTTTATTTGGCCCGGCTACGGCGACAATTCCCGCGTACTGGCGTGGGTTTTTGATCGTTGCGACAACAAGGACAACTGCATCGAGACCCCCATCGGCAACCTGCCCAAACCCGGCGCAATTGAGCCGCCCGCGTCCGTTACGCCGGAGATGATGAGCGAGATCTGTTCCGTGGACATCGAAGGCTGGAAAAAGGAAATCGCCGATGTAAGGCAGAACCATTATCCCCATTTTGGCGACAAACTGCCAAAAGAGCTTTACGCGGAGTTAGATGCCATTGAGAAGAGGCTGAACGGCTGATCGTAAACGTTAAAGCTTTAGTTTAGAGTAAAAGGCACGGGGTATAACAACCGCCGTGCCATTTTTTTCGCCAAAATGCTATACTTAGTTAAAGAAACCTGTAAAGGTAGCCACCATTTTCGATTGGTGTTATATAAAAAACGAAATAAGGAGTAATCAATGAAAAACACAATAAAGATAGCCGTTCTTACAGTGGTGCTCGCGGCAGGGCTGGCAGGGTGCATATCATACAAGGTAGAATCTGTTGACGTCAGCGCCGATGGCAACACGACTTCGATGAAAGCCGGAGAAACGCTCCAGTTCAGATCCCAGGTTACGGCTACGGGCAAAGATACCACCGGCTCCGAGAGGGTAAACTGGAAGGTCAGCTCAACAGCCAGCGGCACCGGGCCAGTCACGTTGGGAACCAGCGTTTCCACTGACGGACTCCTAACAGTGTCGATTGACGAAATTTATCCTGCCCTCTACGTGAGGGCGACTAGCGTAGCTTACGCCACCAAATACAATTACAAGATGGTACAGATAAGCGGTCCGAAAGTCGGCTCCGTAACCCTCACCAGCGTTGGAAACGCAACGGCGGTAGCAGCCGGCGGAACACTCAAGTGGAACGCCACGGCCGCCGGCAAATACGAAAACCAGGACATAACATTTTCAGTCGGTTCAAGGAGCGGCGCAACCGGGCCGGTCGCGGCTGGAACCGCCATAGCAGCCGACGGGTTGCTTACGGTGGCCGCCAACGAAACCGCCTCTTCTCTCTACGTCAAGGCGGTATCTGTGTCCGACCCCACAAAAACCGACAGCAAAGAAGTACGGGTCATGACCGTAACCAGCGTAACCGTTACTGTTGCGGGCGGGACGGCAAGGGCGGTGCGGGGAGGCACGCTCCAGTTCAACGCCGCCGTAGCCGGCAACAATAACCCCGACAGCGCGGTAACCTGGAAAGTCAGTTCGACCGCTGATGGCAGCGGAGCCGTTACCGCAGGAACCGCCATGGCCGCCAACGGGACACTCACCGTGGCCAAAACTGAGGCCGCCACGACCCTCTACGTCATTGCGACCTCTAGAATAAACGCCGGGAAATCCGGCTCCATCGCCGTGACAATTCCTACCGTAACCTTGGTGACCGTTACCCCCGCAAACCCGCAAATAAAGAGGGGCGAAGGCCAGACCTTTACGGCCAGGATAGAAGGTACTGGCAACCCGGGCCAGGAAGT
>Ga0268262_10002851_pt1 | contig 19471 bp, 17 predicted proteins | sample TergutNc150P3_FD_190354 | JGI IMG/M metagenome (GOLD analysis project Ga0268262, IMG submission 190354) | Nasutitermes corniger P3 segment gut microbial community from laboratory colony in Florida, USA - Nc150 P3 (SPAdes) (version 2) | ecosystem: Host-associated > Arthropoda: Insects >...
TTTTTATTACCGGTCTTTCCGCTTATTTTCTGCAAAATTTTGTTACGAAAAATTCCCGTAACATAGAGGAATGCCGTAAAATCGCTGAAAATGGTCGTAAAAGAGTGTTAAAGGTTTATAACAATATACAAAAATGGCAAAATGAAGCAAATAACATGAGGACGGATATTTTTGTTTCAGTAATTATGAATTACATAAATCAAACCGGGAAATGGCTTTATAACAGTCAGGAATAATTTATGAAAACCATAGAAAAATCGACAAAACTGGAAAGTGTATGTTATGACATTCGCGGGCCGGTACTAAAAGAAGCAAAACGGCTTGAAGAAGAAGGGTTTAAGGTAATTAAACTCAATATAGGCAGTCCCGCCGCTTTCGGTTTGAATGCACCGGATGAAATTGTTCACGATATAATTGTAAATTTACCCAACGCTCAAGCTTATGGAGACTCACGCGGGCTTTTTGCCGCCCGTAAGGCTGTAATGCAGGATTTCCAGTCCAAAGGAGTAATGGACGTAGGAATCGACGATATTTTTATCGGTAACGGGGTAAGCGAACTTATTTCAATGGCTATGCAGGCTCTTCTGGATTCCGGTGATGAGGTATTAATACCAATCCCTGATTATCCGCTGTGGACTGCGGCTGTTACCCTTGCGGGCGGCAAAGCGGTTCACTATATTTGCGATGAGGCTTCAGACTGGAATCCTGTTTTGGACGATATACGTTCCAAAGTTACTCTAAAAACCAAGGCGATTGTAGTAATCAATCCCAATAATCCGACAGGCGCTGTTTATGACCGCTCTGTTCTGGAAGGTATCGCTCAAATTGCCAGAGAGAATGATCTAATCGTATATGCTGATGAAATCTACAGCCGTATTACCTACGATAACGCTGTGCATATTCCCTTTTCCGCAATAGCGCCTGATATTCTTACAGCCAGTTTTGACGGATTAAGCAAAGCGTGGCGAGCCACAGGTTTCCGCGCTGGTTGGATGGTTCTTTCGGGAAACAAAAAATGCGCTACGGATTATGTCGAAGGGCTTGATATGCTTGCTAATATGCGCCTGTGTCCCAATATGCCTTCCCAATACGGCATTCAGACAGCTCTTGGCGGTTATCAAAGCATTAAAGACCTGATTCTTCCCGGAGGCCGTTTGCGGGAGCAGAGAGACACCGCCTATAAAATGGTTAATGAAATTCCCGGTCTTTCGGTGGTTAATCCCAAAGGCGCTCTTTATTGCTTCCCAAAAGTAGATATAAAGCGTTTCAATATTACAAATGACGAGAAATTTATGCTTGATCTGCTCCATAGCCAGCATTTGCTGCTTGTTCACGGGACAGGCTTTAACTGGAAAGAACCGGATCATTTCCGCATCGTCTTTCTTCCCGATAAGGACACTCTTACAGACGCAATGCGCCGTCTTGCGGTATTCCTTAGCGGTTACAAGCAAGATAAATAAAAAAAAGACGATGCGCCTGGACGTCCGGTTTTTAAGCCGATTGCGCACCGTCTGATTTATGAGAGGTAATCCCTCCCGGTAGATATAGTATCGGCTTCCCCTATATGAGACTTTAGCTTAAACCAAAAAAAGTTTTGTTGACGAATACCTGTTTTTGGTGTATTCTGTTTTTGGAAAGCCTAAAATAGGAATTCCATAATAAAATAACCCAAAGAGGAGGCCAGCGTATGGCAAAAGTTGAGTTGAAAAGTATTTCCAAGGTATATGATGGAGGTGTCCGCGCGGTAGACAATGCCAACATCGTAGTTGAAGACAAGGAATTCGTTGTTTTTGTAGGCCCTTCAGGCTGCGGTAAATCCACTACACTCCGTATGGTTGCCGGTCTTGAAGACATTACAGAAGGTGAATTGCTTATTGATGAAGAAAAAATGAACGATGTCCCGCCCAAGGACAGGAACATCGCGATGGTATTCCAGAATTACGCCCTTTATCCGCATATGTCGGTTTATGAAAACATGGCATTCGGCCTGCGGATCAAAAAAGTACCCAAAGCAGAAATTGATAAACGTGTCCATGAAGCTGCCCGTATTCTTGACATCGAAAAATTCCTTGATCGCAAACCTAAAGCTCTTTCAGGCGGTCAAAGACAGCGTGTCGCTGTAGGCCGCGCTATTGTCCGTAACCCCAAGGTCTTCCTTTTTGACGAACCTCTTTCCAACCTGGACGCGAAATTACGCGTACAGATGAGGGCGGAACTTTCTGACTTACACCTTCGCTTGAATGCCACAATGATCTATGTAACCCACGACCAGGTAGAAGCTATGACGATGGCAAACAAAATTGTCGTTATGAAAGACGGAAAAGTACAGCAGATTGGTTCGCCGTTGTTCCTCTATAACCACCCGATTAACAAATTCGTAGCCGGTTTTATCGGATCTCCTCCGATGAACTTCCTGACTGTCAAAGTTATTGATGAGGGTGGTTCCGTTATGTTGGATGAAGGTTCCTTCAAGATTAAAGCGGATTCATCCCATAATGAATACCTGAAGAAATATGCGGGTAAAGAAGTATTCTTTGGTATCAGACCGGAAGATTTGAATTACGTTGAAGCAGGAGCCAATAACAGTTTTAGTGTGAAGGTTACAGTCGTTGAACCGTTAGGCGCGGATATTCATCTGTGGTTAACAACAGAAACCCAACCGCTCGTTGCCCGTACCGAACCCAGCCATACTTTCAAAGTCGGCGACAGCGCTTCATTTGTTCCGAAAATGGAAAAGGCGCGCTATTTTGACAAGGAAACAGAGTTGGCAATTCTTCAATCAGACGTGTAAGCTTACAGTCAGCAAAAAAAAGCCGCAGTGAGCTGCGGCTTTTTTTATACCTCCTTGTTACAGGGTGTTTTCATTTTATTGATTTTTTATATCCCTCAGACAAGTTGTTTTCATTTATATTTGCGACAATTCCTCCGCCCTGGTTACGGTATTTTCCCGGGCTGATACCTGTGTAAGTTTTAAATATTTTTGAAAACCAGCTTTGATCTTCAAAACAGCAGCATGAGGCTATTTCGCTGAGGGACATATCTGTTTCCAGTAAAAGACGGCTTGCTTTTTCCACTCTCAGCCTGTTGAGATATTTTGACGGATTCTCTCCCATTTCTTCCTTAAAGATACTGCTGAAATACGGAGAGGAAAAACCCGCTATATCGGCAATTTCTTTCAGGCTGATTTTTTTTGTAAAATTTTCCTGAATGTAGTTTTCCGCTTTTCTCAAAGCGGCGGCATGAGGGATTCCGTGGAAATATGATATAGTGTCCGATACACGGACTACAATGGTATGTATAATATCAGTTAACTCTTCAATAGTTTTGGCTTCCTGTACAAGTTTCAGGTTTTGACTGTTAATTTCCATAGAAAGGGTTCCGCTTTTGGCAGGGTTTATTTCCACTCTGGAGATCAATACTACAAGTTCGGTTATGCGTAATTGCACATATTTAAATTGCCCAGGATTGGAAAAAAATATCATTGCCAAAAGCTCATTCAGGATTTTCTTTGCTTCTGCCGCGTCGCCTTTGCGTAAAGCAGACATCAGGTTTTTTTCCTTATCCAGCGGATAGCCCGGCTTTTCCGAATTCTCACCGTATTGAATCTTCAGATCCTCAATTATTTTTGCTATAGTTTCCTGCTGTTCAACTCTTCTTTTAATTATCTCATGATAATCTTCGCTTCCCGAACTGAGGGATTCGGCGCATAGCTGCATCATCTCCGCCATAGATTGGATTTTTTCCCCGTCAGCGGCGGACGGCGCGTTTAAGCGTTCCTTCAGCTCTTCTTTCGATTTTTCATTATTGCACATAACATAAGTATCATTGGCATTTGAAAAAATGTCAACTACTTTCTGCCCTTCAAATGAAAAAACTCCTCCCCTTATTGCACCTGAAAAACGCCCTTCGGTGTATATAACGCTGATCCAAAAAAGGAAACCAAGGCTGCATTGATATATATGAAAATTTCCTTTTTTGTTTGCTTCTTCTATTGCGTTTAGGTGCATTTCACGGCACGGTTCTTGTTCCGCTCTGTATTTGCTGCAGCAGGGACAGATTGTTTTTTCAGGACAATGTTCAATACCGTCCGGAACATGACTTTTATACGCGCTGTCATAAATACATATACTGCAGCCTGTTGCCTGATAATAATCCAGCATGACTTTTTTTGTTTTTTCAATAAAATCATTTTCCTGCTGGTTATTCAGCTTGTTTTTGTTTTCTTTCATTGGAACCTCCGAATTTACGCAGACATACCGGAAATACTGCCTTGATCGCGGTATTTTCCTGGAGTAAAGCCTGTATTATTTTTAAATATTTTCAAGAACCAGCTTTGATCCTCAAAACCGCAGGTTTTGGCAATTACGCTTATTGGTATATTTGTTGTTACAAGCATTACAGCGGCTTTATCTACTCTTAACCGGTTAATGTAATTGGAAAGATTTTCTCCCATTTCTTCCCTGAAAATTGTACTGAAATACGGAGCGGAAAGCCCTGAAACATCCGCGATTTCCCGCAGACTGAGTTTTCTTGTATAATTTTCCCAGATAAAACGTTCGGCTTTTCTGATTGCGGGAAAATGCCGTACCCCGTGAAAGGAAAAAATTTTCTCTGCCATTTTTTCCGTGAAACCTGACAGAATATCGGTTATTTCGCTGATATTTGTACTTTCTTCCATTTTCTTCAGATAACAATAATTTATCTCAAGGATAGAGTTGTCATTAATATCATTGGTATCTGAGGCAGCTCTGGATAACAGCACCGCAAGTTCAATAGCCTTTAACCTGAAAACAGAAAAATCACATTTTACTTCCCTGTAACGTATATCTATCAATTTATGAAGAATTTTCATGGCTTCCTTATTATCACCACGTCTTAGGTCAGCCAGTAATATTCTTTCAAGAATTATTGAATAGGCTTCATTTTCCGGTTTTTCATTATTTTCAAATTCTGCGGAATTGACTGTATGGGTAATATTGGCAAGATGCGTATTGCGTTTGGATATTTGATCAGCGCAGATTACCATTATTTTCGCAAGTGCTTTTATTCTGCCGCTGTTATTTATTGATCCCTTGATACCGCCTGAAATAAGCGCTCCGGCAAGACGTTCTCCTGAATAAAAAGGACTTGTCCAGAAAACGAAACCCTGAGGGCATAAATAAATATAGGATCCTCCAAGCAGTCTTGCTTCATTTACTGCATTCATATGTAAAAACATACAGTTGTTTTTACAGCGCTTACAGATAAAATTATATTGATTTGAGTCATTATCACAGTTGGAGTTCACTACAGAAACGGCGCAATTTGCAGCTTTTTCATATTGTTTGGCAATCTTTCCGGCTTTAAATAACAGCGGTTCCAGATCGCGGCGTTGGATAATACTAGGCAATTTTGACATTTTTAGCCTCCTTATTCCATAAAACTTAAATAAATTACAGCGGACAAAATACACCCTTTTTGTAAAAAAAATACGCTGGTAAAAAGAGAAAGAAATGTTTATACTTTGCTTTACATGGCTAATAAACAGGAAATAAATGATGTTCTTGATAAAATGATTTTATCTGCTTCAGGCTGGCGCGGAATTTTTTCATCATGCGGAAAAGAAGAAGGCACAACAGATAATATAGATGAAGCACATAGTATAATTTCAGCCGCAGCAGCGTATGTTTTTTCAGAGTATATGCAAGCGTTATCTGCGAATTCACGGAAATCGCTGGTTCTGCTGGGAACTGATACGCGCCCAACAGGGAGGGCAATTATTAACGCGATGATTCCGGTCTTGATTGCCTCAGGCTGTGACGTGCAATACGCCGGCGTTACTGCCGCGCCTGAGATTATGGCCTGGGCAAGAAAACGCGGTTCACAGGGAGACGCGGCAGGTTTTATTTATATTTCGGCAAGCCATAACCCAATCGGTCATAACGGTATAAAATTCGGTCTTTCGGACGGCGGCGTTTTGGCGGCGGAAGAAACTGCAAAACTTATTGTAAGCTTCCGTGCTTTTTTGGAAAAAGAAGATTTTATTAATAAAATTGAATCGCTTGTTTCCGCCGCAAGTACTGAGATAATTGAAAAAGTTTACTCAAGCATTACACCGGCGAAAAAAGAGGCGTTTGACGCTTATTATGATTTTTGCGGAGATGTCGCATGGGGAGGCAAAGCTGCCGGCGGCGCTTTTGATATTGCCGCCGTAATTAAAAGCAATATTGAAAAACAACCGCTTGGCATAGTTTGCGATTTTAACGGCAGCGCGAGGACTATATCTGTTGACAAGGAATTTTTTACCTCCCTTGGACTTAAGTTTGAATGTATCAACAGCGAGCCGGGACAGATTGTCCACCGCATAGTTCCGGAAGGAGAATCTCTTGAGCCTTGCCGTTTGCTGCTTGAAAAAGCCCATGAGCGTGACGCGTCATTCATGCTTGGTTATGTTCCTGACTGCGACGGCGACAGGGGGAATCTTGTTATATGGGATGATTCAATAAAAAAGGCCCGTTCTCTTGAAGCTCAGGAAGTTTTTGCTCTTGCCTGTGTCGCGGAGCTTTCTCATCTTGTTTGGACAGGCGAACTATCCTTTGATGCGGGTAAACCTCTCGCGAAAGCCGCAATAACTGTTAATGATCCGACATCAATGCGCGTAGAAAGGATAGCCGAAGCGTTCGGAGTTTCTGTTTTTCACGCCGAAGTCGGAGAAGCCAATGTTGTAGGCCTTGCCCGCCGCATGCGTGAACAGGGGTACATTGTGCGGATTTTAGGTGAAGGTTCGGCAGGCGGAAATATCACACACCCGTCGGCAGTCCGTGATCCTGTACACACGGTTCTTGCGATTGTCAAATTACTTTCATTAAGATCAATTACCGGAAAATCCGGTCTCTTTGAGATTTGGTGCAAGCATTCAGGGCAGGAAGAAAAATACCATGATGATTTTACGCTGGCGGATATTATTGCAAGTCTTCCGCAGTTTATAAGTACGAGCGCGTATTCGGAATCCGCCGTTTTACGCATTAATACGAAGGATCATGCTCTTCTTAAGGATCGGTATCAGAAAATATTTTTGCGCGAGTGGGAAGAGCAGGAGAACGAATTAAAAACGCGCTACGATATTTACTGCTGGGAAGCAATTGCGTATAACGGAATGAATGAAAAACGAAATCCGGTCAAATTCGGAGAGGCCGGAAAGGGCGGTTTTAAAATAAGTTTTAAGAACAGTACAGGCAGGGACATTGCCTATATCTGGATGAGGGGTTCAGCTACAGAGCCTGTTTTTCGCATTATGGCGGATATAGAAGGTTCCGGTGAAAACGGCAGACAGTTTGAGCGGTTTTTGCTTGACTGGCAGCGCCGTATGATAACAGAAGCTGACAAAGAGTAAAGGAGTTATTATCACCGCTTTACGGTGATATTCGATTTGCATGCGCAGTTTTGCAACTGCGATAAAAAGAGGTTAATAATGGGAGTGAGAGGCGAAATTTTTTCCAGTAAGGTAATCCTGCCTAATAGGACATATTTTTTTAACATAAAAGAGAATCGCATGGGGGATCTCTATCTTAACATTGTAGAGAGTAAAAACCGCGATAACGGCGGCTTTGAGCGCCAGTCTGTAATTTTATTTGCCGATGATTTACAGGAATTCCTGAAAGGTTTTGATGAATCGCTTAAGGTGCTTGAAAAGACAGTGCGTGATAAACGGCATTCAAAGCCGAAGCGCGGTGAGGAAGACATCGGCAATGACATGCGGCGTTCACCAAGGCGCGGCGCGGAAGATTCCGGTAATATGCGGCATTCACCAAAACGCAATGCGGAAGACGCCGGTAACGCACGGCATAATGACGCTAGATACGGCGGAAAGAACCGGCAGGGAAAAAGACGGGAAGACGGAGATAATCGACGGAAAAAAGACCGACCGGACTATTCTACTTCCGGAGATAAATACACCGGAAGACAAAGGCCGCAGCGTGAATTTGACCGTAAACCTGATTTTGGACAGAATGACAAGCCGGGCGGAAACAGGAGAATAGTGGTTAAAAAGAAATGGTAGTTGAGCCATTTTCAGAAACTGAAGTTTTGAAAAAGCTTACCTTATTTTAAAACTCATTCTTTGTATCGGCGAAGGACCGTATTTTTTTATTAATTCACGGTGCGTTTTTGTCGGATAACCTTTGTGTTTTTCATAACCATACTGCGGATAAAGAAGCGCCATTTCGTCCATTAAGCTGTCGCGCGCTGTTTTTGCGAGAATTGAGGCCGCCATTACTTCATGTACTTTTGAGTCCGCTTTTATCATCGCCTTGCATGAAACGGGAATATCAGGGACGTAAATTCCGTCTATAATAACGGAAATGTTCTCAGGCAGGATACCGGCATTAATAAATTTCTCGCATTTACTCATTTCGTTAAACGCGCGTTTCATGGCAAGCAGGGATGCCTGTAGAATATTGATGCTGTCGATTTCCTCATGAGATGCCCAACCGATTCCCCACGCAAGTGCATCAGCGCATATTTGCCGCCGCAATTCTTTGCGTTTTAAAGCGGACAATTTTTTGGAATCGTTTAAAAGCCCACAGGGAAAAGCATCGTTTAAAATAACTGCGGCAGCGCAGACAGGCCCCGCCAGCGGACCCCGCCCCGCTTCGTCAATTCCGCATATTAAAGGTATGTTATAAGCCATGAATTAACTGCCGTTTTAGTTTTCAGTGATTATGTCCATGAATTCACGCAGCTGCGGATCGTGTTTATAGTAATATTCTTCAAGTTCCGCTTTTGTAAGCCCCACAAGCTCATGACTTAAATAATGTATCCATGAATTTTCATCATTAACTGACATTTCATGTTTTCTGCACCAGTAATCGGGCTGAAACGGAAGCTGTTCGTTTTTATCAATAAAATATTTATAATCATGAACCGCTATTTTTAAATCTTTGCGCGGGATTCCCTTGTCGGTGATTATATGAGCCAGATGATTAATAGTTTTGCCTGAGTCAAAAATGTCGTCTATCAGGAGTATCTTGTCTCCTACACGCAGGTAATCAGGCGAATATGTCCAGCCGTCAACTTTTATTTTTTCGGCTTTTCCTACATCGGTGTAAGATCTTGCGACAACTGCCGCGTAATATACCGGGTGTTGATCCTTTCTTACAATTTTAAAGTATTCGCTGATCACATTGCCGAGATAAGCACCGCCTCGCAATGAAACATAAATAACATCGGGGATAAATCCTTCACTGTAAATTTTATGCGCGAGTTTAAGCGCGTTGTTCCGTTCTATGTCAAATTGGAGAAATTCCTTGATCATAAATTACCTCTTGTACTTGGACGAAGAAAACCGAAAAAGCTCCCGCATAATCCTCCGATAATATGGGCAAATTGGGATATATTGTCAGAATCAAATGAATTGACAATTTGTACTCCCATGTAAAGAATCAAAACTAAAATAAATGTAAGGGGAATTTCACCTCTGGAAAAATTTGTAAAAGAAGAAAGCAAAATCATCATAAAAACAACACCCGAAGCGCCGAGCAGCGCTGTTTTAAAAAAAAGCACATTTAATATGCCGGTTGCAAGAGCTGTAATAATCATCATTAATAAAAGATCTTTTGAGCCGTAATTTTCTTCAAGCATGGGGCCTATCACAAGTATCAAAGTAAAATTGTTTATCAAATGAGACCAGTTGGCGTGTCCTATAACGTGCGTAAAAAGCGTAACCCAGTTTCTGAAACTGCCGGCGTGAAAATTTCCCCTTCCCGGAACCATAAACCAATTATTTATAAGAGCCGGAGACAATGTCCGCGAAAGCAGTAACACAATAGCGCAAATTAATGTAAAGGTAAGGACTGTAGGCGCGTTGTACTTTATTCTCATAAATCTATTTCGATCTCCACGGGGCAATGATCAGAGCCTAAAACTTCGCTTCTGATGATTGATGATTTTACAACGTGCATGAAGTCTTTGTCCACACAATTATAATCCAGCCTCCACCCTACGTTTCTTTCACGCGCTCCGCCGAAATACGACCACCATGTATAATGGCCTGCCTCTCCCGGGTGAAAATGGCGGAAGGTGTCTACATTCCCCGCCGCGATAAATTTATCCATCCATTCGCGTTCTTCGGGAAGATACCCGGCGCTGTTTTCATTTTCCTTCGGACGGGCAATGTCAATCGGCTTGTGGCAGACATTATAGTCCCCGCAAAGCAGAAAATGCCTTCCCCTTTTTACGATGGAATTACAAAGTTTAAGCATAGTGTCGTTAAATGCGAGTTTGTAGTCAAGCCGTTTTCGCTCGTCCTGCGAATTCGGGAAATATGCCGTTATCAAAGAAAAATCCTTTAACTCGGCGACAAGGACGCGGCCTTCAATGTCAAATTCATCATTACCCAAAAAATGCACATCCTGCGGTTTTTCCTTGATGTAAATCGCTACGCCTGAATAACCTTTTTTCTTTGCGCATGCCCAGAAAGTAGAGTAGTGCTTTCCCTTTACAGGAGGGTCTAAAAGCTGCGGAGAGAGCTGTCCCGGTTCCGCTTTGGTTTCGTTCAGGCATAATACATCGGGATTTTCTTCTACAAGCCAGTCAATAAACCCGTGTTTTTCGGCGGCGCGGATGCCGTTAACATTCCATGAGATAATACGCATGGAACTTATTATACATTATTTTTTGTTTAAGCGAAGCTGAGTACAGACCTTGTCATAATAATTGTTACTGCCAAGTGAATTAAGCGCCCAAAGTACGGCTCCTGCAGCATTAGGTATATTAAGAATGTTAAATATTATCTGTCTGCCTGGATTATCATTAAAAGTTTTTTCCTTTAGCGAATCAATCAGGAACGGATGTTCTCCCTTTACAAACACGGAACCTGCAAGCACTATGTTGAGTTCTTCCTCATGCGGGAAACGCAGTTCTTCTATCATACAGGAGATACCGTCCGCATAATTCGCGGCGATTTCGCGGAAAATATTTGACGCGACTTTATCGTTTTGACGGACAGCATCAAACATTATCCTGCTGGATTTATGAATGGCAAAAGTATCGTCGTCAATTTTTTCGTAGAGTTTCTCGACAAAATCATATTTACTTTTAATACCGAGTTTTTCAAATAAAAGAGAGGTCATAACCGTAGGTTCGCCCTTTCGGAAAAGTTCGCAGTACACCGCTGAAATCATCCGTAAACCAATGTATCTGCCGCCGCCTTTATCCTCAGTCATTGAGCCGCAGCCGCCGATTTGAAGCATTTCACCCTTTCCGTTAAGACCTGCCAGTGTACAGCCTGTGCCGTTAATCGCGCAGATTCCTGTCCCTGTTCTGCTTCCGGCGGGTATCCCCAAAAAAGCGTCATTTGCAAGCGTAAATTTTTCAAATCCGACTCTTTTAATTATGTCCGAAATAATAATATGCTGTTGTTTTGTGTCCACTCCTGCGGCGCCGATTGCGGAAAAAGCTACTTGTTTCATTGTTATTTTGTTTCTTGACAAAGTTTGAGCGGCAAACTGTTTAAACTCTTCCTCAAACTGTTTGAATGAGCCTTCCAACGCTTCGTGATTAAGGCCGCTCCAATTACCAAAGTCTATATAATTCCCGTCAATATCAAAAAGCGCGAGATGGCTCTTTGAACCGCCTATATCAATACCTATTACATATTCCGGCATACATTCCTCATCCTTAAATTATTTTTCTAACAGTGCTTTCGGCACATAATCGGCGTTGGCTTCAAACATTTCGTCTATAACGCCTTTTGCCTTGCGGTAATCTCCGATCAACGGGTGAACCATAAGCGCCGCCAGCGCGTCTGCTCTGCTGCCGTTTACTACCGCCCTGACAGTAAGTTTTTCATAAGCTTTTACCGCCTGAATTAAGCCGATGATATACGGATTATCAGGTTTTTTGACGGCTGCAGGAAACGCGCCTTTGCGGTTTACCGTACATTTTGCTTCTATTATATCACTGTCTTCCAGAAACGAAAGAGCTCCGTTATTTTTTACGTTTATAACATGGTATTCATTTTTATCGTTTTCGATGGCGTCTACGACTGACACGGCGGCTGTTGAATAAAGAGAGCCGCCGCGTTCCTCAAGTTCTTTCGGTTTTTCCTGTAAAGCCGGATTGCTGTACTGTTTTAGGAGCGAGGTTTCCAGTTCTACGCAAACTTCGCCCCTTGTTTTTTTCGCGTCAGCGCAATGTTTAAGCTGTTCGTCACGCAGGTAGTAGTAACTTAAATAGGAAGACGGCAGCGCTTTAATAGCAGATACCAGTTCATTATCATATTCAACAGAAGGCACGTTTTTCATTGCCGCGCCTGAAGGTTTTCCCAACTGTTCCAGAATATTTTCGCCGTTTACAATTACAGACGTGATCCAGCTTAAGTGGTTTAGTCCGATATATTCGTAATCAAAATCCTTTGTGCCGATTGTTTTGGCAATATCCGCGTGCATATTGATGAAACAGTTGCATAGCCCGATCATTTTTATATTAGAGTGATTCAATAACGCTTCCGCTACTATTCCCGACGGATTGGAAAAGTTTACAAGCCATGCATCAGGAGCAAGGTTTTCTATTCGTTTTGCCATATCAAGCATAACGGGCAGGGTTCTGATTGCCTTCATAAAGCCGCCTGCTCCTGTTGTTTCCTGTCCAAGAAGCCCGTACTTTAACGGAATTTTCTCGTCACGGATACGGGCCGCAAGACCGCCGACACGTATTTGAGCGAAGATATAGTCCGCTCCGGTCAACGCTTCGTCCAAGTCCTGCGTCAATACAACTTTGCCGCTAAAACCTTTTGATGTTAACATTCTTTGCGCAAGAGCACCGACAATATCAAGTTTCTCCTTGTTGATATCCATTAAATAAAATGACCGGAAATTCAAACTATTTTGTCTGTCTATAAAACCTTCAATAAGCTCAGGAGTATAGGTGCTTCCGGCGCCGATAATAGCGGCTTTCAATTCTCTCATTCTTACCCTCCGTGTTTTTTACGGCCGCCAATAACTGCCTGATACAGTCAGCATTACAAGCAGTTTGATATAATCGCCGTATGTATCCTTGTTGTATTTTACGAGGCCGCTATAGTTCCAAAGAGCGTTAACCCATTCCTGACTTGTTCCCGCCGCCGCAGCCGTTACGAGAAACGGAGGAGCGAATAAATCAGGATCTTTCCAGCTGAAAGATTTACCGTTCATGAACAAAGGTCCTAATTTTCGCGGATTAACGCCTGTATACTTTACCGCGAAGTCGTCAAGCGGTTTGATAATAAGATCGTAAAGGGATGAATTGCCGATTGCCGTGTTACCGTACAAAAGATAGTCTGTACCCAGACGCCATGGGACACGGCACGCATTGTAGGCGAAATCGCCGTCGTAGTCTTCTATAAAATTTTCATCGGGGATTACCCAACCGGCTTCTCCTCTTTTTACAAAATCAGGCATTAAGCCGTTATTACTGCCATCGGCGTTTTGCCCGTCTCTGATTTCTTTTATTACATTGTATGTAGCGTCAATAACCGCCTGCCAGTTATGATTAGGATCAACTTCTTTGTAAGCCTTAAGGTGGCTGATTATAAAATCAGAAGGACGGGAAGCGTTAGCGGAAATACCATAAGCCGAGTTCTTTGCCCAATCGCCCAGCAGCAGTGTATGGTATTCGTTATTTACACAATAATTCCATAAATCATCAAGCATATTTTCAGCTATCTTTAAATAATTATATTTACCGCCGCTTCCCCATTGCCTGTCGGCGATTATAAGTGAATAAATAATATCCATATCGCCGTCTGTAGCGCTGTCGCCTTCTCTTTTATTGGAAGTAAAGGGAGCTGTTTTTATGCCGTTAACGGTTTTGTATCCGGTTTTGTCAGCGCTTTCGCCGGGAGGAAACCCGAACAGTTCCCACGTAAAAAGACGCGGAGCGATAATGCTTGGAAATGCCATAACAGTTCGAAGCATTGCGTCGTAGTAGTCTTTAAGGCTTGTGCTTCCCAATATCCAATTATTTTCGGAAAATTTTAACCTTTCCTCACAACCCGCCATGTAGGCTATTATCATCATACCGTATCCTTGAGATTCTGATACATTGATATGAGATACTTTAACTGATCCTTCATTTACTTCCCATTCCTGAGAATGACGGATTACCATGCGGAACTCTTCTCTTGTTTGAGGCGCGTTTGAGTCAATAATTAAATCATTAAGTAAAATGTTCCTGAAAAGGCTGATTATAGTATCTTCCAATACTTCTGTTGTTTTATTGTCCGGCATCATTGGGATAACAGCGTACTTTGTATAATGAGGGAAAGGATATTGCGGAGGCGGCGCGCTGTTTATTGATTTTGTTTTATCAGTTTTCTTATTATTTTTTATCATATAGCCTGTAATTATGGAAAAAAAAACCGCAAGGAGAATAATTGACGATAATACCGCGATTTTTTTCATATGATTTCCCCATTATGAAATAACCTGCTTTTTACGCAATAAATTTGTCCGAAAATTTCAGTTTTCTGATAAATCTATTATGCGTCAGCCTGTTTATAGTGTCAATTAAATTTATTTGTGCTGTTAAAAAACTCTAAATTACCCGTTTTTCCTTCCAGCGTCCGTTTAAATAGCGTGTTGTGAAGAAAATCCCCCTGAAAAGGAAATCGGCGCCCATTGCGATGTAAACTGCTTTTGGGCCGAGTCCCATCGGGAATGCCATTAGGTAGGCGGAACATACCCTTACAATCCACATGGTACTTGCTGCAACGATCATGATATAACGCGCGTCTCCGGCAGCTTTCAGAACATTCGGAAGCACAAAGGACGGACACCAGAACAATGTTGATGTAATGCAGTGTATCCTTAAGAATACTACGCACATTTGATGCGCTTCAGCCGAAAGATTAAATAATCCGATAATTTGATTCATAAAAATTAAGATATGTATGTTTATGAGAAAATATGTCATATAAGACAGCTTAAGTATTTTCTTTGTCTGCTGTCTTACTCCTTCATAATCGCCCGCGCCTATACATTGTCCCGCAATTATCATAAGCCCCATGCCGAAACCGCTGCCTGGCATGAACGCTATGGAATTAATTGTCGCTCCCACTGCGTTAGCTGCAATAGCGGCGGTTCCGAAGGCTGTGAATATCCTTGTTATTAAAATTTTTCCTATTTGAAACATGGAAGTTTCAAGACCGCTCGGAATACCGATATTAAAAATACGCTTTATCATGTCAGGTTCAAATTTGATTTTTGTTATTCCCTTCAGATTGATAATGTTAAGCCAGTCCTGCATTAATAAATAGGTCAGTACAGCCGCCGCGATCATGCGTCCGATTAATGTTGAAAGCGCCGCTCCGGCGACGCCAAGCCCCATACCGTAAATAAACAGGGCGTTCCCGCCGATATTTATTATGTTTACAAGAACGGCGGTATTCATGCTGACTTTAGAATTGCCCATGCTTCTGAACAGGGAAGAAGCGGATGTATATAAAGCCAGAAAAGGATATGAAAGGGCTGTTATCAAAAAATAAACTTGAGCGGATCGCATAACGTTATCCGCAATGTTTCCGTAAACCAGCTTTAACACCTGACGGCAAAAAACCATTGTCAGGATCATCATGATCAGGGAAATTAAAAGGCTTATGTAAACAAGCTGCCTTGCCGAACAACAGGCGTTTTTTCCGTCCTTGCGCCCGATATACTGGCTTGCTACTACCGACCCTCCTGTCGCCATGGCGTTAAAAGCGGTTATAATCAGAAAATTTATTGAATCAACAAGTGATACGCCCGAGACTGCGTGTTCTCCGACAGAACTGACCATAACCATGTCAACAATACCCATCATAACAATGAGAAGCTGCTCAACAATCAAAGGCCAAAGAAGAGTGAAAAGTTTCCTGTTATTCCAGTCTGGAGGAGTGAAAGTTACCGGAGGTACATCAAGGCTGCCCGGCGCCGGCTGTATTGAGGGTGAGGATTTTATATTCATTGTTTTTCTTTTTTAAGCAGGGTATCCAGGTTCCGGCTGGCGGAGCGGAACAGCTCAATAATTGTTTTCTGGATTATTCTTTTTGTCGGTTCGTCAATATAACCCAGTGACCTGATAATCCTGCCTGTGGATAACAGCCATGCCCCTTCAATTTCATGAATTGATTTTATTTCCGACATATTGAGTATTGTATAAATTGCTTCTATAAACCGCTCGCGGTGTTCATAGTCAAGGCTGTCTATCCATTCCCGGATTGTTTTTTTCAGGAAACGGCTACCTTGGGTAATATCATCGGCATAGATCATATCGTTATGTGTAACTTCCCATGAATAGAGTGAATGCTGCATCAAGCCGCTTTGTGAGCTTTTTACCACTTTGTAATCGACTCCGTGCTCAAGGAGCATACCCACAACTGATGCCTGCGGTATAAAGGAATGTATGCGATCCTTAACTGTGTGAAAACCGTCGCTCACGACAACTTTTTTGTAAAACCCCGGCGCGTCATAACTGTATATGTCAGTTACGCGCTTTTGAGTTTTTTTGTCGCAAAACGACGCGGCATAAACTGCGAGATTCCCTCCTTTTGAATGTCCGCCTATGCGCAGGTTGCCGTTTACAGACGCGGCCATTTTCTCAAGATAATTTACCGCTTCAAGCTGCGACGGAATTGTTTCCAGAAAAGCCATGTTAAAATCTTCCTTCCAGCCCACAAAAGAAGCGTCTGTTCCCCGGAATATAACGGAAAAAGAGCCGTCGTTTACATATATACACACCGCAGAAAATTGAAATTCTTTTTTGGTGTCAACATAATTTACAAACCCGAAAAGCTGGCAGTTTCTGAAACGGTCTGAAGTTGTAATTGCCTTTATAAATGCCGGATCTTCATCAAAACCCAGTACGGTTTTTACAATAGCCCCGCTGCTTTCTACTTTTTTTTTCAGTCTTTCCATGGCAAGGTGAAGGCTGATTCCTTCTTTTTCTTCCGGGCCCGGAACTATGCCGTCAAAAGGGAGGTACGCTATTTGCGAAAAAATTACATAATCAACAGGATTAAGAGGAGATTGTATAAAATCAAGATCGCCTCTCCATGAAATGTAATCGAACAAGCTGCTCATGTTAATAATATAACAAAAAACTTATAAAAATTAAATATATGGACTTATTACATTAACGGAGCGAAGACACGCAGTACATCCTGAGTAACGCGCTGGATAGCGTTTCTTGCGCAGTCTTTTAAGGTCATTTCCTGACAGACAGGTAATGTAGAAAGAAAATCCTCTTTAATTGCCGCTATTGTTTGGCTTGAGTAGATTAACACGCCGCACTCAAAATGAAGGTAAAGGCTGCGGAAATCAAGGTTGGTAGTTCCTACTGTCGCTATTTTATCATCGGAAACAAATGTTTTTCCGTGGTTAAACCCGGATGAATATTCGTAGACTTTTATTCCCGCCTGTATCAGTCTTCTGTAATATGAACGGGACGTTATTTCCACTATCCATTTATCCCAGCGGTGGGGAGTAATGATACGCACGTCAACGCCGCTTTTTGCCGCCAGCGTAAGAGCGGAAAGGAGGTTATCGTCTACAATTAAATATGGAGTATTGATATATACATACTTTTTTGCCTGATTAATAATCTGGATATATACGTGTTCGCCTACATTTTCACTGTTAATCGGGCTGTCCGCGTAAGGCTGTACAAACCCCCATGCTTCAAAACCGTCCGCGACGCCTATGGCAGTGTGCTCAATTCCATTGTCTTTCCACGGATAAAATGACGCGTAATTATCTTTTATTTTAGCGCCGAGATTCCACATCTGCAGGAAAATCAAGGTAAGAGCCCACGCTCCGTCTCCCTCGATCATTATTGCGGCGTCTTTCCAGTGCCCGAAACGCTCAACAACATTGATATATTCATCCGCGAGATTTAGCCCTCCCGTGAACGCTACTCTTCCGTCTATCGAAATGATTTTTCTGTGGTCGCGGTTATTCTGCAATGATGAAACAATCGGCCTGAAAGGATTAAAAACAAATGTTTTAATTCCTTTTTCTTTTAAATTACTGTTGAAGTCGGGCGGAAGCGTAAAAAAGCAGCCAAGATCATCGTACATTATTCTGATTTCAAGGCCTTCCGCGGCTTTTCTTTCCAGTATCTTTAAGACTGAATTAAACATCAACCCTTCTTTCAGGATAAAAAATTCAAGGAAAATGTATTTTTTGGCTTTTTTTAATTCTTCAAGTATTTTATAAAAATATGCTTCTCCCGAAGCCAGATATTCCTGCCTTGTATTTCCGTAAACAGGAAAACCGGCATATTCCTGCAGATAGTTTACATGAGTTATAAATTCGGGATGTAATTCAATTAATTCATCAAGCCTGTTTCCCGAAAGGTAAAACGCTTCACGGCTGTCTGAAATATTTTTATCCAGCGCCCTTCTTAATTTCTTTGGGTTTGACCAAAAATTTATCAGTATATAAAGAATCCCTCCGAAAATCGGGAACAGTAAAATAATAAAAATCCATGTTAGTTTATACCCCGGTTTTTCCTGCTTGTTAATTACATAAATACAGACAATGACGCTTATTATGTTTAAAGTCCAAACAAAAAATTTTATGTTTCTTCCGGGTCCTGCTATCAAAAAAATAGTGAGAGCTATTTGTCCGATAATCGTAAGGCTTACCAGCGCTCTTCTTCTTAAAACAAGTTTCAGCCATTTTTTCTTTATACCGGCCATTGACCTGCTCCTTTACGCAGCAGTTTTATTTCGTCGGGACACATATCCAGAATAGTAGAAAAAATTCTCTCGCGTTCTTCTCCGCTGTCTAAAATTAAATTTACTCCGTTAATATCTTCAAGTTCCCACCCGCTTTCAAAAAGTTCATCTTCTGGAATTGGCGGCAGCTCACTGTCGGCTTCCTCTTCGTCAAATATTTCCCAATCTCCGCCGTTCATGCTTCTTTTAGCGGTTATTGAATAAAGCGGATGCCCGAGGGTTTTTATAAGGCGGACAGGAACAGGGTAATCCGGGATACGTACGCCGACTTCCTGGCGGCGGATTTCAAGAGTTTTTTTTGTTCCCGGCAGTGTTTTTAAAATAAAAACGTACGGCCCCGGAGACAGACGGTTTATTACGCGAAACCGGGTATTGTCAATGTTGCATACTTCCGCAAATTGAGAAACGCTTGAACAAAGAAGGGTAAAGTGCCGCTCGTCTCTTTCGCCGGAAAGCTGCCTTAGTTTTTTAATAGCTGCGGGAGATTTAATCGAACACACAATACTCCAGCTTGTGTCTGTGGGAAGGGCGACCAGCGCGCCGTTTTCCAGCATCCGCGCCGTTCGGGAGAGAATTCTATCGTCAATGTTGGAAGGAACGATATATTCAATCATCGCGGTTTTACGGCACCCAGATTAATTTATCAGGAGCGGATTCAGTCATGTATATTTTCTCATAACGCCCGGAATGTTCCGCCGGAGGGTTTTCCGGAAAATAAGTTTTCATAAAGTACCATACTAC
>Ga0268262_10002852_pt1 | contig 19466 bp, 18 predicted proteins | sample TergutNc150P3_FD_190354 | JGI IMG/M metagenome (GOLD analysis project Ga0268262, IMG submission 190354) | Nasutitermes corniger P3 segment gut microbial community from laboratory colony in Florida, USA - Nc150 P3 (SPAdes) (version 2) | ecosystem: Host-associated > Arthropoda: Insects >...
AAATCCGAATGCAGCCTAAGATAGACGATCATGATCTTGACTTTAAATCGAAGCATATTAAGGAATTCTTAACCGAAGGCAATAAGGTAAAAGTAACGATCCGTTTCCGCGGACGCGAACTTGCCCATACCGAACTTGGTTTTGACGTAATGAAGGACGTCCTTTCCCGAATTGAGGGAGAATATGTCATGGACAAACCGCCTGCAATGGAAGGGCGTTTTATGTCAATGATGCTGAGTCCTAAAGGCAAGAAATAAATTTGAGAGGTGGCTTATGCCTAAAATGAAAACCAAAAAGAGCGCGGCAAAGCGTTTTTCATTTACCGGAACAGGTAAGGTGAAATATAAAAAACAGAATCTGCGCCACATTTTGACCAAGAAGTCAACAAAACGCAAACGTGGTTTGCGCCATGCCGGAATTTTGGATGAATCCAATGTGCCGGTAATCAAGAAGAAGCTCCTTCCTTACGGTTGAGCGAAGAGGTAATATATGTCAAGAGCAGTTGACGGTTCCAAAAGAAAGAACCATCGAAAAAAAATATTAAAACTGGCTAAAGGTTATTGGGGAAGGCGCAGTACCAACTTTAAAACGGCAAAAGACGCAGTCGCCAAATCTTTAAGCTATGCATACCGTGACAGAAAAGACAGGAAGGCGCAATTCCGCAGACTGTGGATTGTAAGAATTAACGCAGCGTGCAGAGAAAACGGTCTTTCCTATTCACGGCTTATTGCGGGGCTTAACAAAGCGGGCATAATTATCGACCGCAAAGCGCTCGCGTGGCTCGCCTCGGAAGATACAGCCGCATTCAAAGCTGTTGCAGAAAAAGCCAAAGCCGCCCTTGGAGCGTAAAGCATGATAAGCCTTGAGCAGGTTCAGGAACTTGAAACAAAGGTCGCCAAAGCAATTGAGTATGTGCAGAAGGTAAACGCCGAGAACGCCGCCCTTTCATCCGAGAGGGCGAGTTTACAGCAGAAACTGGAAACAAATCAAAAGCGGCTTGACGAACTGGAACTGCTTGTTATGCGCTTTAAGGAAGATCAGGGGCGGATTGAGGACGGTATCGTCGCCGCTCTGGATAGGCTTAGTCAGTTTGAAGAAGCGTTTGAAAACAGCTTAAACGAAAAAACGACGCAAAAAAAAACTCACGCTAAAAAAGAGAAAATCGCCGAAGCGGAAGATTCAAAAGAATTTTTTGAGATTTCGGCAAAAAAGACAAAGGAAAATGCCGAGCTCGGTTCTATAGATACTGATAAGGATATAAATACCGAGCTTGATATTTTTTAGGGTGATTAATGACAAATGAAATTTGTTTGGATATTCTTGGAACTTCATTTACAATAAAAGCCGATGAGGACGAAGAATATCTTAAAAAAGTTTTTTCTCAATACCGCGCGGCGGTAAACAACACTCAAAATATTTCAGGAATTAAAGACCCGCTGAATATAGCTATTTTAACAGGTTTTATTTTATGCGATGAATATAACAAGATAAAACAAAGGTTAGACGAGGAAACGGAATCCGGTAAAATCGAAAAAAACGAAAACAACTGGGAAGAGCAGGAAGTTGAGGATCGCACTAATCGTCTTATATCTAAACTGGAGCATGCGTTAAATTTATTCGGAAATGAAAAAACTATATAAACTGCAAAATCAAATAAAACACTATGATTGGGGTTCGCCGAAATTAATCCCCGAGTTTTTGGGATTAGAAGATATCGACCCGAACAAGCCCTGCGCTGAGATGTGGATGGGCACTAATAAACAAGCTCCGTCGCAGGTGGAAGAAGGCATATGTCTTAAAGAAATTTCAGGCGAGCTTCCGTTTTTGTTTAAACTGATTGCCGTGGAAAAACCGCTTTCAATTCAGGTGCACCCCGACAAAGAACAGGCGGCGGAAGGCTTTAAGCGCGAGAATGAAGCGGGGATACCGATTGATTCTCCTTTAAGAAACTACAAAGACAAAAACGAAAAGAACGAATTGATATGCGCCGTTACTCCTTTCACGCTCATAGCCGGATTCATGGAACCGAACAAGATATACGCTTCTTTGGGCGGAGACAGTCTGCATGAACAATGGGAGATGGTAAGAAAACTGGAATCTCTTTATCCGCAGGATTTAGGCGCTTATTCACCGCTTTTCCTCAATATGATTACATTACAGCCGGGTCAGGGTCTTTTTCTGCCTGCGGGTACGCCCCACGCGTATATAAGCGGTTTCGGCGCGGAATTAATGACCAGTTCCGACAATGTAATCCGAGGCGGACTTACAAGCAAACATGTTGACGGCGATGAGTTAAAAAGAATATCAAAGCCGGTTCCTTTTATTCCGAATATTATTTCCCCTTCAAACGAACCGCTTACTTGTTATCCTCTGCCCGGAGAAAATTTTTCTCTCTATCACATTCACGGCGGCGAAAAACCAGTAGCTTTACCGCAAAGCGAACATTCAATATGCATAGTGATGGAAGGCGAGTTAAAAACAGAAGATCAGATTTTTAAAAAAGGCGAGTCTTTTTATATTCCGTCTTGCGGCAAAGATGATCCTCTTTTACTCGAAGGAAAATTTTCCCTGTTTGCTGCCTGCGTAACCGGAACAAAATGAAAATCCTTTTGGACGCCGACTCATGTCCTAAGCCTGTAAGAGACTTGTTACTCAGAAGAGCGGCAAAACTTAATCTAAGAATCATATTCGCCGCTAACAGGCAGATTCCCGACTCGGACGGAGCGGAAATGGAAATTTGTTCGAGCAAAGAAAATTCCGCCGACGACAGAATTGTGGAGTTATCCGAAAAAGGCGATCTTGCGATAACAAGAGATGTCCCTCTTGCAAAAAGGCTTATCGAAAAAGACGTGTCTGTAATTGACGACCGAGGACGGGTTTTTAACCATGATAATATAAACGAGTATCTTTCAATGCGTAATTTTAAAGTAGGGCTTGCGGACAACGGACTTGAAATTGTAAGAATACAGAACTACGGCAAGAAAGAACTTAAATCATTAGCCGACGCTCTGGACAGAACATTAACCGCTATGCTGCGTCCTCGGGGTACTGGTTCTGCGCCTGCCTGATATTCGGCAGCACTTCAAAGAAAATCTCGATTAACTCAGGATCAAATTTTGTTCCTGAAAGTTTTCGCATTTCATCAAGCACGTCTTTTTCGTTCCATGGTTCTTTGTATACGCGTTTTGAGCAGAGAGCGTCATATACGTCGGCAATGGCGACAATCCTGCCGCCAAGCGGTATTTCTTCGCCTTTTTTCCCGAGCGGTTTGCCTTGCGCATCCGCTTTTTCCGTTTTGCCTGTGTATGGATCAATCCAGCCGGGATAGCCCGTGCCGTCCCAATTTTCATGGTGGGTAAGGGCGATTTCTTTGGCAAGCAAGTCGACATTATTGTTCGCGTCGCGGAAAAGGCTTGCGCCGTAAACCGTATGGTTCTGCATTATCTGATATTCTTCCGGCGTAAAGCGCGCGGGCTTCTTTAAAATCGCGTCGGAAATAGCCACCTTGCCTACATCATGCAGCATGGAGCTTATTTTAAGCGTATCCCTGTATTTTTCTTTTTCGGCGACGGAAATTTTATGGTGATAAGCCCATCGGTCGTAAATTTCCACCGAGTAGCCGGCGACGCGGTTTACATGCGTGCCTGTTTCTTTCGGGTCGCGAAGCTCGGACATTTTTATCATACGCAGAATCATCGTTCTTGTGATGAATGCTCTTTGAAGAACCATAGTCGCGTTAGTGGCAAAATGCGTAAGCATAATTTCATCGTCGTTTGTAAACGGAACTATATTGTCATTTGCGTCTTTGGGGTTAATAACCTGAATAACGCCCATAAGCCGGTTATCGGCGGCAATTAACGGAATGGTAAGAGTGGAAACCGTCTTATATCCCGTTATTCCGTCAAATGAAGAATTAAATTTATACGGCATTTCCGCCGGAATATTGTACATGTCGGGAACATTGATAGATGACCTATTTAAAGCGCAATAGCCGGCAATGGATTTTTCATTGATAAGGACTGAAAAAATAGAATAAATCATTTTTTGTCCGGGGGGCATCTTTTTTTGGATAGTGTCGTTTTGTGAATATTTTATGGCGATTTTTTCCGTTCCTTCTTCGCCTTCTTCCGTAGGGACTGTAATGTAGATTGATCCGGCGTCGGAACGGACTACCTTTCTAGCTTCAAACAGTATTCTTTCCAGCAATAAGTCGTAGTCCTGTATTTGGTTTAATTCCGAATCCAAGCGAATTATATTTTTAAAATCGTTCTCATGATCCATAGAATATACTATCCTCCCCCCTTGTTTTATTCCCCTTATAGTAATAGTTTATATAAAAGAAGGAATTTGTACAATGGGAGTAATTAAGACGGCGCTGGAAATCGCCATGGAAAAAACGGAATCGGTAAAAAGCGACAAGCCGGGTATAGATCAATTTGAAGTAAAAAAACGCGGCAAGAAGCTGGCTAACGCTTTTCTGGACGGGGACGCGGATATTATAGCTGAGCTTAAAAAAGCTTCCGCGCAGGACAAAGAAAATCTCAGACAGGGTATTTTTGACGTTCTTGCGGCTCAAATTACTCTGCCTCCGCCGGACAGCGACGGAAAGCGGATAGAAAAATTGGGCATAGGACTTTCCGCCGTAATAAACAACAATCAATTCAACGAAATGTACAAACAGTTAACCGCTCTTTTCGCCCAGTATCTGCAGGAGACGGCGCAGTGCGATAAAATGCTCCGCCAGCAGTATGCGCCCAAACTCCGCCAAAAGGAAGAAGAATTGTCCCGCAGAATGGGCAGGGAAGTCCGTATCGATCCTTTGCAAGACCCGGAATTTGTCAGTTTTTATAATCAGAACATGAACGCCTTAAAAGCCAATTATGAAGCTGTAGTGGAGCAGGCAAGGGAACAAGCCAGACGGATGTTCAGCGGCGAATAAATATCAGTAGACAAATTTATATTCTGATATTATAATATTTATTAATATTGTTAAGTCCAAGGGGAGGATATTATGGCTGAGCATATAATGCACAAAAAAGAGACGAAAAAAGCGCCTCAAAAAACACTCAAAGAAAAACGCGAACAAAAGAAAGAAAAGAAAAAAAACAAAAGTAATGATTAATTCTTATCGCAAAAAAAACCCGACCAATCGGCCGGGTTTTTTACTATCTACTATCTACTAACCACTAACCCCTACTTAATCAAATAGAACTCTACACGGCGGTTTTTCCACCAGTTGTCTCTGTCCTCGAAGGCGGCTATCGTCTTGGATGAGCCTGCGCCGGTTGCGGTCAGTCTGCTTCTGGCTACACCGTTGCGCGCCAACTGATCCACAATCGCTTTCGCTCTCGCTTCACTTATGCGTTTAAGTTCGCCCTCTTCCCTGTCGCGCGCGGCTCCAACAGGCTGTGTCGGGTTGGCGTGGCCTTCAACCTGAACCTTGTAATCGCGGAACTGGTTAAGTATCTGCGCGATACGTCTTATGATACGAATATTGTTATCGACAACGTCCTTGGGTAATCCTTCAAAGTCCGCAAAGTTGGGTCTGAACTGGATTGACGGTATCTGAATCTTTAACCTGTCGCCCTCGCGGATAACAAGTACGTCAATGCCGATTCTGCCGTCCATTGTGCTGGAGTTTCCAAGCGCGTCAACCGCTGTAAATTTAAACGGATAGTACATGGCGGACTGTACAAGCTCGCCCTTGTCGCTCTTTCCGTCCCAAATAATTCTGCTTGCGGGGCTTCCCCTGCCTTCAATTTTGCGGAACGTTTGAGAATTGCCGCTCTCTATGGGAGTGCGGATTTCAAAAGTCCATGTTGCTATCGGAGAAGCGTCCTTAGTTGTAAGAGCGATAAACAGTTCGTCGTTTTCGCCGTCGTTATCGGGACTGAAGTATTCAGGCGTGGTCGCCACAGTAAGCACCGGTCCCGATACGTCTACTAATACCGGTGAAGCCGACGCTTTTACTACGTCGCCTCTTGTGTAATTAACCGTAAGCTCAGGAGTAAAATAGCCTTCGTTTATATTTCCGCTTTCATCAAGACCGTTCCAGCCTTGAGCTGCCGGAACAGGCGATTTTCCTGAGAATGTGCGTTGAACTTTGCCTGATTCATCTTTTAATTCCAGTTTCCAGTTATCAATACCGTCGGTCAACGAAAGACGGATATTAAAGTTTACAATATTCGTTGCTTGATTTTTTGCGGGCGCAATTGCCGACACGGAAGCGGTTAAGAACGCTCCCGCTTCCCTTGAATCAAGGATAACGTTTGTCAGCTCCGCGCTTGCCGAGTTTTGCGCCTTGTCGGTTGTGCCCATACGGAATGAGTATACGCCGTCGGATGCGATCTGCCCCGAATCGCTTCTGCCGTCCCATGTAACAGGTCTCGGCGCTCCGTTTTGAGGTTCAAAAGTTTTTATTTTCTGTCCGGCAGCGTTGTAAATTCCGCTCTCCCATGAATCTTCAACAGAACCGCGCGGGGTAAATGTTACTGATCTGTTTCCGCTGGTCTGTCCGGGAGCCGCAGCGCCTTTAGGATCAAATATTCTCTGTGCGTCGGGAATCGGGTTTATCGCTATCTCGGGCACTTTGTTTTTTACTACGGTCTTGTATTCAGGAGAAACTCCTTTATTGCCCAATACGTCGGCTGATGAAACCGTGAATGTATAAGTGCCGTCCGCGGCTAAATCTCCCGTGCTTTTATTTCCGTCCCATACAATTGCGGGCGGAATATCAATTTGTTTTTTAGATGTTGTTATTCTTCTGAAGAATTCTTTCATGTTAAAGCTTTCAAAACGCTGTTCCTTGTTTTCTATAACGCGGACAACATTGCCTTTTTCATCTTTTATTTCCATAGACCATGACGCTATATAGCTTTGATCCGTTATGGTTAAAGGAATTTCAAGGGTATCCGCTTTACCGTCGTTGTTAGGTGAAAAATAAACGGTGTCCGGATATTTTATATCGATAACGGGGGGTTTCTTGTCGGCGACGCCCGCATACCAGCTTACTCCGCCTCCGACCGCCGCAACGCCTTCATATAACGGTTTAAGCCCTGTGCTTATCAGTAAATCGCCGTCTCCGGGTAAGCGGCCGCCCGCAATCCGCTCTCCTGTGGCGGGAAGCATAAATTTTACGCCGAGCCCGATTGCCGGAATAACGGGGAATGCGACTCTGTCTTTTTTTTCTCCGTGGGTTAATTCATATACGTTAAGTCCGCTGCCGCCCGGCCATGAAAAATTAAGGAAAACAGTTTCCGCTATCGTAAATTTTAATCCTGTTTTAACAATAAAATTTACATAGTCTTTTACAGGATAAAAAAGAGAAGGGAAGATAAGATCGGTTGCAAGTGTTGCGACAAACGGATCTTTTTTATTTTCTTTTCCGTTTACATGGATAAGATCGAGAGAAATACCGCCGACAGGGGTAAGCCAAGTTGGGGCATAACTTACGCCTAAGCTTCGCAGTACAACGCCGATTGTAAAATTTTGGAAGGGACCGAGGTTGCCTGTATTGTATCTAAAGCCTAAGTCTCCCGAAAGTGTGTTTGCGTCCCTGTTCTGATTTTTATCTTTGCCGAAGCCGAAATTTAAACCGATACCAAGCGACATTCCCGGGTACAATTCTTTTGCGGCAAAAATGTTGCCTCCGAAAGTCGGCGCTATCGGGAAAGCGAAAAACATATCTTTGTCAGCGCCGCCTATGAACCGCAGTGATGTTCCGAAGACGCCGCCCTTTGTCGGGAACAACGCTCCTACGGAAATAGACTGCATATACCCTTTGTCTTTTGGTTCATCTCCCTTTAATAACTTGGGAATTGCCAGATAACTTGCGTCAAATATCATTCTGTTTGCGTCGCCGCCCTGCGCCGGGTTAAGTCCGCTGAAAGGCGCTCCGCCCTGACTGGTTGAAAAACCGTCCGCCGTAGCGGCTGCGCTGTACAAGTCGGGGACAGCGTCCGCGCCGAAAGGTGAATGGTCAGGAGCTGCGTAAAGCCCGCCGGCAAGCAAAAATAAAGCTGAAAAAATAACAGCTGCTTTTTTGATTTGTTTATTCATATATACCTCGAATTAATATTACAGTAAAAATAACACTATTTTGTTAATTTTTCAATACATTGAACATATAAAAACCTAACCGAGGTTTTTAGATGTTCCCTGCTATTTCCTTCAGTCTTTCTATAATATTGATGTGCTGAGTACAGGCTTTTTCGCATAAACCGCAAGCCGTACACTTTGCCGCCCCCGATCTATCCAACCCCCAGTGCCACTTTAACCTGTCGCCGACCGGGTCTTTGTTTTTTTTATCGAGCAGTTTTTGGTTGTAGGTGTCCATGTAACATGGAATGGGAATCCCTGAGGGGCAATTGTCGCAGTAACCGCATCCCGTGCAGAGACCTTCAAACGATGCCCCCGCCTTTGCTTTTACCGCATCAAGTTCCGCCTTTGTTCGGGGCTTGTAGCCTTCCATCGCCTCAAGCGCTTCTCGCAAGTGTTCGATTGTGTCAAAACCTACGAGCGTACTTGTAATTTCGGGGTGATCCCAAAGGACGCGTAGCGCGGCGGCTACTACGCCTTCGCCGTCTCTGCGGATAAAATTGAAAAGTTCGGGATGCTGGGGAATAACGCCGCCGCCCAGCGGATTCATAACCACAGCGCCGAGTTTTTTTGCTTTTATAGCGTCAAATGCCGCCTGCCTTGCGTTGAAATTGTAGGCGGAATAGCCGAACAACACGCCCTCAAAAACATCTTCCATTAACAGTTCTTTTATTTCATCTTTAATAAGGTGGCTGGAAATACAAATATTGCGGATAAGCCCCTCTTCTTTAAGTTTAGCAAAGCTTTTTAGAATACCGTCTTTTTTTCTGCCTTCCCAATTTTCCAGACTTAATATGCACCATATATGGTAGAAGTCGATACAGTCGATATTCAGTCTTTTAAGCTGGGCTTCTATTTCCTTGCGGATACCGCTTTCGGTGCTTTCAAAAGTTTTGGTGGCGCAAAGGTAGGGGAGTCCTCTTTTCCGCATTTCCGCGAACCCTTTGCCGTAAACAGTCTCGCTTCTTGTCTCGAAATAACCCGGGGCGGTGTCAAAATAATTAACTCCGCCTTCCGCCGCGGCGACCATAAGGCGGACGCACTCGTCGTGGTCGTCCACGTTCTTGAATCTCATGCCGCCGAACCCCAAAAGGGAAACCTTTTCCCCTGTTTTACCGTATTCCCTGTAAATCATTTTAACTCCTGATTTATTGTACCAAAAATACGCTTAAATTCAACCTTTTTTGATATGATAATGCCGGAATACTTAAAAATTGTAGTTTTTATTGAAATTTTGATGAATTTACGGGCGATAGACGGGTTTTTTTAAAAAAACAAAAAATTGCAGGAATTTTTTGCAAACCTATAGATTTTCTTTTTTTTTAATGGTAATATTTGCAAAATTGTATAAGTCCCGTTGGGAAGCAAAACCGCAGTTTTTAAAAAAACTGCAAAATGTTTTTCTTTGTAAATTTAAGGAGAAAGGAAAATGAAAAAGTTAGTTGTGATTGCTGTATTGTTTACGGCGATAGTAACAGGAGCGTTTGCACAGGCCGGAGAGATAACAGACTATATGTTTGGTTTACCGGGCGGTAACTACATGGAAGTACAATGGTATCCGTATGCCGGTTTTGAAAAATTTTATGTGCAAGCCGGATTAAGCACCGGTAAAGCCGATTTAGGTTTTGCGGCAAAAAACAGCAAGATTTATTTCGGCGTGTCTTATGCCGGTAATATTTTCCATCAATATAACTGGAGTTATACTGAAGAAGGAACGTTTTTCCCCGGACCAGCTTCCGGCACAGATACTACTCTTGCCACTAGCCCTAATAATAAAAAAATAAAGAGCTATACTACCCCGGCAAACTTTGCATCTCCCTCTGTTGCTGGCGGTTATACTCGTCCGGTAGACCACAACATTGGTATATTGATTGGCGTAGCCAACATGGGTTTTAAAATAGGTTTTAGTTCGGATTATCAGATATTTGAAGTAAAAGAAGACGTAAGAGTAGACTACGTAAATTATAAGTCATATAAAATCGAATATGGTAATCTTACCCCCTCAGTTAAATGGGGTATGGCAAAAGACCTTATTGAAAATAAAGGAATAAGACCCGCTGTTGAATTATCATTTGGATTCCATGTCGATCAGCGAGAGGTTGAGGAATATGAGACAGTAACAGTAGGGGGGGTTAACACTTACCCGATAAAAGGCCGCGACAAGAAGATCACAGCCGCAAACGGCAGCGACGGAACAGATAATTACACTGTTTTCGGGCTGAAAATTAACTTGGGCGGTTTTACTATTGTATCCCAAGATAACGGATTCAGTTTTTCAGTTGATTTAGACTATTCATTAGAATCAAAAATTTACGGTGATAACCAAGTAGCATACCTTTATAACGCACCCGGAACCACTTATAATACCTATCGTTATTTCAAGGAAAAAGGCCGCAATTATGATTCTACTGATAGTACCTATGAAACAGATATAGTAAACGGTAACCACAAAATTGAACCGACTCTTCAGGTTCAATGGAGTTCGGACAAAGTAGGACTTGGAGCGAAACTTCATTTGCCGGTTACCATTGACAGTGATGAATATACAACCAACACCATAGTGAGCGGTACAAACAATTTTTATACCGGTCTGCCGGCAAGCGGAGCTTCATCATATAAGTTTCGCAAAGATAGCTCAGTCAAAGAAGTTACTGTCGGTTTTGCGCCCGAACTTAAACTCGGCGGACAGTACAAGCTCGTACCGGATAAATTAAATATAAACATGGGCGCGACAATCGGTCTTTCTAAGGCTGAATCGACAACTACTGAAACAACTACTATTGATTATGCCGGCAGCACTGTCACCACCGGTTGGATCAAACGAAATGAAACAACAAAAACAGAAGTTGTTCCGGCTTCAAACCCTACTTCGTCAAGCTTCTCGGTAGGAGCGACACTTTTCCTTACCAAGAATGTTATTTTGGACGCATGGACAGGTGTAAAAGACGCTACTTATTTCAATCTCTTTGGGGATAATAGCGGCACACCCAGCCTTACGTATTTTGGCGGCATTCTTCTGATGCTCTCTTTCTAATAGCGTAAGCTTTTAGTAATTTACCTCATAAGGAGAGGAAAATGAAGAAGATAATAGGAATCGCCGTTTTAATGGCGGCGATGATAACAACCGCGTTTGCCTCGCCGACCGGCAGTGTTACGTATAGCCTCTTTAAAATGCCGGAGGATAATTATCTGGATGCGCGAAACTATCCGAAAGTAGGCTTAGAAAAATTCTTTGCTACGGCAGGATTAAGCAGCAGCAGTTATGCCGACCTTGGTTACGCGGCAAAAACAACAGGCGGTTTATATTTCGGTATTGGTTACACAGGAGCTCCGTTAGACTATGCGGATATAGGGTATACCGAAGCAAACAGTTCGTTTAACGGTGGAGCTAATAAAACCTTCAAAACTTATGCTGACGTACAAAATGAGATACGGACCGACACGCCTTACAATAATATTAGATTATTGTTTGGTGTCGCCGACATGGGCTTTGGTGTAGGTTTTTCTTCAACTTATCAGTTATTTGAAGTAAAAGAAGACGCGATGGTAAATACTACGCCGGTTAAATCATATAAAACCGAATTTGGTAATCTTAGCCCCTCATTTGTATGGGCAATGGCAAAAGACATTACTCCTAACGGACTGAGACCCGGTGTTTCTCTGTTTTTTACCTTCCATGTTGATTCTACGGAAATCAACGAATATCATGCTTTAAATGAATCATGGGGCAGCAATGTTAATACGGATAATTATACAACTATCGGCGTAGGGTTAAGTTCCGGCGATTATTATCTTAAAAGAACAGAGGGCGGATTTAAATTTTCTGTAGCTTTAGCTTATAGTTTGGATACAACAATTTACGGCGAGAATCAATTTTCAGAAGTTGATGCTGTTGGCAAAAAAATTATTACGGAAAAAAGAAACGGCCGTTTTAATTACTACGGCAGTGATACATTAATAACAAATTACACATACTTTTTCCACAGTATTTCACCGTCTTTAAAGGTAATTTATGAGACAGAAAGAATCGGTATTGGAGCGCAGCTTGCTCTGCCCGTAAATATTGTCAGCCGAAAATACACCTTATACCACTTTAATAATTACTCCGGTTCATATTTTGAGTATAAAGAAGACAGAGAATACGATAGTACAAGTGTCGATTTCTACCCAAGGCTTTATCTCGGCAGTCAATTCAAGCTTGTGCCGGATAGGTTCAATATAAACATCGGCGCAACAATCGGTCTTTCTTCTGCGGGCCAGAGCCAATCAGAAACAACAAATATCGGCGATCCCTACGCTGTTCCTCCTGTGGCCGATACAACAAGAACATCTGTTAATCCGTATACACAAGGCACTTCAGCAGATTTCTCCGTAGGTGCGACTCTTTTCTTTACCAAGAATGTTTCTTTGGACGCGTATACAGGTGTAAGGAATACCGACTCTTTCAATAGCTTTGGCGCTTTTGGGAGCAGTTTAACAACTTTCTCCGGCGTTCTTTTATCACTTAAATACTAGTATCTAATATCTGACCGCGTTAGCGGTCAGATATCGTAAACCGCCATTGATGGAAGCCGTCCTTCGGGGCGGCTTTTTTATGTTGCTTTTTTACGGTTTTTTCTCTAAAATTACAAAACCATGAGTACTCGTTCAGAAAGAAGTTTAAGAGAAAAATTTATACTTTTTCCCGTTGGAGCGAAGCTGGCAACCCTTATTGTCTCTCTTGTCCTTCTTGCCCTTGCGCTCATAGTATTCTTTTGCTACTACATGGTAGGCCGCGGCGCGGAAACAGAGGCGGAAAAAAACAATTTTGAAGTAAATAGGCGTGTCTCGGCGGAAACGGAGCACGCTCTGTCCGGTATACGCTCTAACGCGCAGGTTTTGGCTCAAATTGTTAATACTGCCGGCGTTAACAGCGAAATCGCAAAACAGGCAAAAAGTTTTTTCTTTGCGGAAAATAAATCAATAGCGGCGATTATTTTTCAGGCGAATAATAACAGCGTGAATGTTATTACAAACGAAGATTTCTTTTTTTCAAAAGGAGTTGATTCTTCTCAGGTTATGCCTTATTACACGGAAACAAAGGCGTATTTTCAAAGAGCGGCAAAAGGGGAAACGTTTTTGTTAAACGCCTATGTCTCTTTTTCCATGCACTTGCTTGCCCTCTTTTGCCCATTGCCTGCTGTTCCGAAGACGGAAGGACGAGCCATGCTTGTTGTATTCTCGCCTGTGTATTTTAATAACAGTTTGAATTACGGAGAAAATCAATCTTTTTTACTTAACAGCTCCGGCGACGTTCTTGTTCACCCGGATTTTGGGCTTATAAAGGACTCGGCGAATCTTTCCGGCGTGGATTATGTCCGCAGAATACGCGAAAGCGCAATAGAAAGCAGGCAGGATTTGCGCGACATAGACGGCGTTATGCATTATATCGCCTTTACAAAACTTAAAGCGGAACCGGCAATAGTTGTAACCGGTATTGAATACGATAAAATATTCGATGAAATAAAAGCGATAACGCGGCGTAATTTATATTTATCCGCCGCCGTCGTTTTTATAACGATTCTTTTTGTCCGTTATTTTTCAAGAAACGTTACAATAGACTTAAAGCTTCTTGCCGCCGCCGCGCGTAAAATAGAGGACGGCGATTTTAACATCGAATTAGAACCGAGAACACGCGATGAAATCGGACTGCTTACCTATAATTTTCAGCACATGAGCGATTCGTTAAGCGCTTTTGTAAAGTTTTCCAACCGCGAAATAGCGCTTAAATCCCTGCACGGCGAAATAAATTCGGGCGGCGACATAAAACACGCTTCAATTTTTTCATGCGGTATCCGCGGCTTTCCGGAAAAATACGAAAGGTTTACAAATGAGTGCGGCAGGAGCGCCCCCGATAAACTTCTTGTATGGCTTAACGATTATTTTGCCAAAGTAACCGACTGCGTGGAAAAAACTAACGGCTCTGTGGATAAGTTTATCGGCGACTCATGTTTGGCGCATTGGGGAACCGTGAACACTACGGGAAGCCCGGCAAAGGACGCTTTTAACTGCGTTAAATCAGCGTTATTAATGCGTAAGACTCTTTATATGATAAACAGAGAGCAGCCGCAAAACACGCCGTTAAATATCTCCTGCGGAATAACATCGGGAGTGGTTACGGCGGGTCAGGTGGGAACCGCCAACCGCGCGGAATATACGGTAATAGGAGAGGCGTTAAATCTGGCGTTTAAAATTCAAGAGTTAAACCGCCGCTTCGGCACGGACATATTAATTTCCGAGAGCACATGGAACCTTGTGAAGTTTTTCTTTAATACGGAAGAAATGCCGTCCGTAAAGATACCCGGCCAAGAAAACCCCCTGCGCGTCTTTGCCGTCATAAACCACGTTTCCGTTACCGCCGGCCCCAAAGACATGACCGAAGTAAGAAAGATGCTCGGCATAAAACCCCCCGCGTTTTAATGAGGATTTAACCACGAACCACACGAAAAGGGAAGAATTTAACCACGAACCACACGAAAAGGGAAGAATTTAACCACGAACCACACGAAAAGGGAAGAATTTAACCACGAACCACACGAACACTCACGAACCAAGAGAGCGGTGAGATTTACTACAAATATGCTTATAGTAGAAAGATAGAGGATCAGGGGTTCTTGTTCGTTATCTTATCGTGAGTATCATGCTTAGCCTTCGGACAGAAACCCCCTTAATCTTCAGTTCTCGGCTTACGCTGTTATTGGTATTTTACGTCGTCTTTTGCTTAGTTCGCACCTGTTCGTGTTGGTTCGTGTGGTTCGTGGTAGATCTTTACTCTCTTCGTGTGGTTCGTGGTAGATCTTTACTCTCTTCGTGTGGTTCGTGGTTAAAAATTCTTCTCTTTTTAGGGGTTTTGGGTACTTGAATAACACCCCTTGTTATGCTAATCTATAGAACAATTTAATTTTAAGGATGTTATCAATGAATACATTTATTTTACCGTTGCTTATGGGAGCTCCTCAGCAGGCGGCAGGCGAAGGCGGCGCGACCGGAGGGGGTTTGCTGAGCAGTTTTCTTCCCTTTATCATTATAATCGCTATTTTCTATTTACTGATCATAAGGCCGCAGAACAAGAAACGCAAAGAAACCGAAAAAATGCTTTCCGCCGTTAAAAAAGGCGACAAAGTTGTAACTATAGGCGGACTTCACGGCACTGTTCAAAGCGTAGACGAAACAACCGTAATTATCAAAGCCGATGATAACGTAAAGCTTAAATTCCTACGAAGCTCCATTTCCACTGTATCGCAAGCGGGAGATAAAGAAGAAAAAAATGAGGAGAAAACCGAGGGTGAAACATCCGAAAGCGGTGAATAAATATGAGTAAATCTTACAGGTTTGTTATTTTATTGATAATATTGGGCGTTTGTTTCCTGTTCTTGCGGCCGTCGATACGCTGGTATTTTTTCGTCCCCAGGGATCAGCAGACGCTGGCGCTGGAATCAAGACAACAGATAAGGACTTACGCGTCTCAAGCCGCAGTCGAAAGCTATCAGCGTCTTATTGACGCCGCGGCTGGCGACAATGTAATTCCCTCCGATTTGGAATTTATTACGGCGATTGCGAAAAAGAAGTATAAAGCAAATAAAAAACCTATCCCTGAAAAATGGACGGCAAGGAATGTTCTAAGCCCTCCGGTGTTTGATAAAAAGAGAGAAGCGCTGGACGCAATCGAGCAAAAATACGCCGATGATATTTTCGCCTTAAAAAATCTGCAGAAGAACGCCGTAAAACTGGGACTCGATCTTTCAGGCGGCTTAAGCATTGTATTGCAGGTTGGGCGAACGCTTACCGACGATAATCCCGAGGACGCCATGAAACGCGCCTTGGAAGTTTTGAATAACAGAATCGATCAATTCGGACTTACGGAACCTGTTATCCGCAGTCAGGGAACGGATCAGATTTATGTTGAAATACCGGGAACGGCGGATCCCGAAAGAATCAATGATATTATCATGGGAAAAGGAAGCCTCACCTTCCAGCTGGAAGATACCGAAGCGACTGAAGCTTTTTATCAATATTACTCAGCCAACCCCACAACAACTTTTGACGCGAACGGCAATTTGCTTAATCCCAATATTGTCCCTCCCGACGTTGTAGTTTTAGGCGTTTATAAAAAAGACAGATACGGACTTGACGAGCAGGTAAGGAATAATGACGGAAGTCTGCGTTTTATCGCGGTAAAAAGAGAAATAGGACTTGACGGCAATTACATTGAGGACGCTTCTGTTGATCGCAATAATATGGACGGCAAGCCGGAAGTTGTTTTTAAATTGACAAGCGAAGGCGGAGATATTTTTTACAGACTGACATCATCTAACATAAATAAAAATCTTGCCATTGTTTTGGATAATAAAGTTAAATCACACCCGAATATTTCAACGGGTATTCATGAAAGAGGAACTATTACCGGATTCGGCTCCGAAGAAGCGGAAAACCTCGCCCTTGTTTTAAGAACTGCGGCTTTCCCCGTGGAGCTTGAAGTCGCAAGCCAGCAGAGTATCGGCCCTTCTATGGGAGAGGATACAATCAAGCAGGGACTTTATGCTTTGTTAGGCGGTATTGCGGCGGTTTTTGTTTTCATGCTCTTCTATTATAAAACCGCCGGCATTAACGCTATTATCGCGCAGCTTTTAAACTTCTATATAATGTTCAGCGTGCTTTCCGCTCTTAATTTTACAATGACGTTACCCGCAATCGCCGGTTTTATTTTAACAATCGGTATGGCGGTAGACGCAAACGTAATTATTTTTGAGCGTATGAAAGAAGAAATGATTTTAGGCAAGTCAAGGAAGGCGGTAATAGAAGCCGGTTTCGGAAAAGCGTTCTGGGCGATTATGGACTCCAACATAACTACATTTATAGCCGCTCTGTTCCTTTCGCAGTTAGGTTCGGGTCCAATCAGAGGATTTGCCGTAAGCCTTTCAATCGGCGTTTTCTCCTCGGTATTCACAGCTCTGTTTGTATCGCGTTTAATATTCGACTTTGATACTGACATTATGCGGAAAAAAGGTCTTTCGATAAGCTGGAGAACCCGAATTCAGGAAGGCGCAAAGGCGGTGAGCTTATGAAAAAGACGCTTAGATTTTCAAAATTCTTTCTCCCCGCCGCGATAATTTCGGCTGTTATTATTATTTTCAGTATATCGGGCTACGTTATAAACAACGGCTTCGCTCTAGGCGTAGATTTTCAAGCCGGTCTTATTCAGGAAGTTAAAATAGCTCCGACGGCGTTCAGTCTTCGCTGGAACGGTTTGTCAAACGCCCTTCTTCAATCCGACAGAAACGGTATTTACATAATTGTTTCCGGAGCAAGCACGGACTCAAGAACCTACTCATTCGCCTTTAGTGAATATGCTAGTATCGGAGCGATTAAACGCGCCATGGAACAACAGTTAAGCGACATAGAAGTAACAATGCCGGCGAATGAAAATATAAACTCGCAGTGGCTTGTTTTCAGTTCTCAGGGAAATCCGGTCTTAAGCAAAGACGCTCCTTATGTAATTCACTATATTGATCCGCAGAGCGCACCCGTAGATATTTCCGACGTAAGAAATGCGATGGCTGGTTTTACTCAGAGCGTCGCCGTGCAGAACATCGGAACGCCGGCAGATCGTCATTTTATGATTCGCATAGAGGATAAAGCCGGCGATCGGGTAAAATCGGATGAAATCGTAAAAGTTCTTGAAAAATACTTCGGAGACGGCTGTATTGCCGTTATGCGATCCGATTATGTAGGATCAAGCCAGTCCAAGAAACTTATTGATCAGGTATTTTACCTTATACCGCTTACATTGCTCTTAATTTTAATTTACCTTGTTATTCGTTTTAAAATACAATACGCCATAGGCGGCGTAATCGCTATTTTACACGACTTGCTTGTAATAATTGCATACTTGGTTTGGGCAAGAATGGAATTCAATACCACAACTATCGCGGCTATTCTTACCATTCTTGGTTACTCCATCAACAACACGATAATTTTGTTTGACCGTGTAAGGGAAAATATCAGAGTATACCCCGATAACGTGTTCACCGATATTATGAATATTTCGCTGACAGGTATTTTGGGGCGTTCTATTATAACAACATTGACGACAATGCTTGCAGTATTTTCGCTGTTTATATTTACAACGGGAGCAATGAAAGATTTTGCCCTTGTACTGCTGATAGGTATGACATCCGGCACATATACGTCGCTCTTTATCGCCTCCGGTTTTGTAAACATCTGGGAAAACAACAGTAAAGCCAAAGCGAAGAAAAAAGCGGCATAAGGCAGTTAATGACAATAATCCGCGCCCGCGTACTTGGTTTCTGCATGGGAGTAAGGCGGGCAGCGGAGCTTGCCTCAGAGCAGGCAAAAAAAGCGGCGCAGGAAGGCTGCGCTCTTTACACTCTCGGACACCTTATTCACAACCCCCAAGTATTAGCCGATCTTGAAAAACAAGGAGTTATCACCCTAAACCAAAACGCTCTTGAAGAGATAAAGGAAAAGGGAAAAAACTGCTGCGTAATTATCCGCGCGCACGGAATAAGTCCGCAAACGGAAGAAAAATTGCGCGGCACAGGCTGTAAAGTAACAGACGCAACCTGCCCCAATGTTAAAAAAAACCAGTTAAAGACGCAGGAGCTCTCCCGCGCAGGTTACAGTTTATTTCTTGCCGGGGAATCAGCGCACGCGGAGATAGAGGGCATCACAGGTTACGCAAGTTCCGCTCCTTTTTGCAGGTCAGTCATGAATACAGAACAGGCGAGGGAAGCCGCCGCCGCTTTGCATGAGGCGGACAGAGAGGCAAAAACCGCTCTTATCGGGCAGACGACAATTTCACAGGACGAATACAACGCCATAGCCGCCGAAATAAAAAAATACTTCCCTAATTTAGAGATAGTGAACACCATTTGCGCCGCCACCGCAGAACGCCAGCAGGCGTTACGTGAAATTTTAAACAAAGTTGACGCTGTAATAATAGCCGGCGGCAAAGAGTCGGCAAACACACGCCGCCTGCTGCTGATAGCCCAAGAAAGCGGCAAACCCTGCGCCCTTGCGGAATGCGTTGATGAGATACCGAGGGAATTTTTTGGTTATAAGAGAGTAGGTATAAGTGCAGGTGCGTCTACGCCGGATACTTTGATAGATGAGATCGAAAAGAATTTAACCACGAACCACACGAAATAGAGAATAATTTTTAACCACGAACCACACGAAAAGGGAAGAATTTAACCACGAACCACACGAACCAACACGAACAGGTGCGAACTAAGCAAAAGACGACGTAAAATACCAATAACAGCGTAAGCCGAGAACTGAAGATTAAGGGGGTTTCTGTCCGAAGGCTA
>Ga0268262_10002853_pt1 | contig 19461 bp, 14 predicted proteins | sample TergutNc150P3_FD_190354 | JGI IMG/M metagenome (GOLD analysis project Ga0268262, IMG submission 190354) | Nasutitermes corniger P3 segment gut microbial community from laboratory colony in Florida, USA - Nc150 P3 (SPAdes) (version 2) | ecosystem: Host-associated > Arthropoda: Insects >...
TATCGGGAATGTTATGGGAAGATGATGACGAATTATATGATGACGATTATGAAGAAGATTATGATAATGAAGACGATGTTTATTACGATGATACGGATAATGATTCCTATGAAGAAGAAGATGAATATGAAGAAACTCTTGAGATAGTTATTAACCATAAGGAAAAAGACCCTGAGAAAAAATTAACTTTTATTTGCGGCGAGGATGTAAAAATAACATACCCGGAAAGTTATGTGTATACTTTAAGCTGGCCGGCGGCTATTTCCGCGCTTGAAAAACGAATACACGTTATTCTGCCTGAACCGCCCTACAGCTTCGGCAAGTTCCTGACAGGACTGCAATGGCATCCGAGCAGGGATAAAATTTTCGGCATCTTCCCGATGATTGCCGGAACCTTGCTTGCGAGCTTCGGAGCGATTCTGCTGGGAGTTCCGATTGCTTTGTTATGCGCTCTTTTTATGGCGGAATTTCTTCCGCTTAAGTTCGCTTCAATCGCGCGCGCCGGAATTGAGATGCTTGCCGGTATTCCTTCCGTAGTGTACGGTTTTTTCGGTCTTATGGTGATTGTTCCGTTAATTAAAAGCACATTCAACGTACCGTCCGGCAACACTCTCCTCTCGGCAATAATCGTGCTTGCGTTAATGATACTGCCGACTGTGATCACTATTGCCGAAACTTCCTTGCGGGCAGTGCCTCTTGAAGTACGTGAAGCAAGCCTGGCGCTCGGAGCAAGTAAAATGCAGACAGCGTGGAGGGTAGTGCTGCCGCATGCCAATTCAGGCGTAATTGCCGGAATTATTCTGGGGATTTCACGGGCGGTAGGTGAAACAATGGCGGTCATTCTTGTAGCGGGTAATTCGCCTCAGCTTACGGCAAATCCCCTAGCAAGCGTTAGGACTCTTACTTCAACAATCGCAATGGAGATGGGGTATGCGTCGGGAAGGCACAGCGAAATGCTTTTTTCTATCGGCGTTACGCTCTTTACGATTATATTGATCCTTAACAGCCTGATTTTATGGTATCGCCGGAGGATGGAACAGGATTTATGAAAAACCTGATAAAAAGAAAAATTCTTGACAAGCTAATGTACGGAATCATGGCGGCGGCTATGGCAGGCGTTATTGTCGCCCTGTTGTTTATTATCATCTATGTTTTCAGGTCGCAGGCAGGATTTTTAACCTTTTCATTTCTTGTCGATAAGGAACGCGGAATTCTCCCGATGATTGTTACTACGCTCTATGTGGTGCTTGTTTCTATCGCCGTTGCCCTTCCGGTGGGGATAGCGACTGCAATTTATTTAAACGAATATTCCGTTAATTCGCCGTTTGTCAGGATTTTACGCCTTGCGATTGAAACACTTGCGGGAATTCCTTCTATTATATACGGACTTTTCGGTCTCCTTGTATTTTGCAGGCTGTTGAATTTCGGACAATCAATAATTGCAGGCTCTTTTACGCTCAGTATTATGATACTGCCTGTAATTATCCGTACTACGGAAGAATCGTTAAAATCAATTCCCGACGCTTTCCGTGAAGGTTCGCTTGCGTTAGGCGCTACGAAATTCCAGACTATTATCCATATTGTGCTGCCGTCCGCTTTGCCGGGAATTGTAACATCGGCAATTCTCGCAATCGGACGTATTGTAGGAGAGTCCGCTCCTGTTCTGCTTACTGTCGGACTTACAAAGAATTTACCTCGTACCATTTTTGAATCGGGCAGAACGCTTACCATTCACCTTTATTACCTTACCAATGAGGCGGTGCGTCCCGAAGATTTCGGTATTGCGTTCGCGACTGCTTCCGTCCTGGTAATTCTTGTTGTAATAATCAATACTTCCACAAAAATAGTAACCAATAATTTCAGAAAGAAACTCGGAGAAACGCTATGAATGATGACAGAGATAAAATAGAAGTTACTAACCTTGATCTATTCTACGGTGAATTTCACGCATTAAAAAACATTAATTTCAGACTGCGAAAACAGGACGTAACCGCTCTTATAGGGCCGTCAGGCTGCGGAAAGTCAACGTTTATCAGAATATTAAACAGGATGAACGATCTTATCCCGTCATGCCGCATAACAGGAAAAGTGCTTTTTGACGGACAGGATATTTTTAATTCAATGGATGTTACGGAACTTCGCAGCCGGGTGGGAATGGTGTTTCAAAAACCAAATCCGTTTAACATGAGTGTGTTTGACAATGTCGCGTACGGGAAACGGATGCAGGGATTGAAGGACAAAAGACAGCTTGAGGATATTGTTGAAATTTCACTTAAAAAAGCCGCGTTATGGGACGAAGTGAAGGACAGGCTGAAAAAACCGGCGCAGGCGCTTTCGGGCGGTCAGCAGCAGAGATTGTGTATCGCAAGAACAATAGCCATGGAGCCGGAAATAATTTTAATGGACGAGCCCACAAGCGCACTCGATCCTATTGCGACAGGACGTATTGAAGAACTTGTAGGGGAATTAAAAAAAGAATACTGTATTATTATTGTTACACACGCAATGCACCAGGCTTCCAGGGTCAGCAATAAAACAGCGTTCTTTCTGTTGGGAGAATTGGTAGAGTATAACAGCACAAGGGAGGTTTTCACAAATCCGAAGGACAGACGGACGGAAGACTACATATCCGGAAGATTTGGGTGAGGTAAAAATGGCAACAAGAAACTTTTTTTCGGAAGAAATGAGCCGCTTGCGGCTTGATATTTTGGCGATGGCGGCAAGAGTAGAGGAGAATCTCGGCAAAGCTCTTTCCGCTCTGCGTAACTGTAATGCTGAACTGGCAAAAGAAGTACGTGCCGATGATACGGAAGTAGACGCTCTTCAGATCAAAATTGAAGATGATGCCGCTATTTTAATAGCCACCCAGCAGCCTGTGGCGCGCGATCTGCGCGAGCTGGTAACAATTTTTAAACTTACAAGTAATATTGAAAGGGTAGGCGATCACGCTGTTCACCTTGCGCGCGCCGCGAAAAAACTCTCAAAGAGCGGAGATTCGCCTTTCAGGGCGCAGGAGCATTTGGAAAAAATGGCGGAGACAGGACAGGGAATGCTCCACGCTGCCATTTCCGCTTTTATGGCGCAGGACGCTCAGGCGGCGCGCGAAGCAGCCGCTATGGACAGCTTAATTGATTCTGAACACAGGATTCTAACAGAAGATATTTTAAAACTGATGAAAAAGAACCCTGATCTTGTCAAAGGAGCGCTTCAGATTCTTCAAACTTCCAACCAGCTTGAGCGGCTTGGGGATCATATAACAAATATCTGCGAAGCTATTATTTACATGATTGAAGGCAGGCATGAGGAGCTAAATGAGTAAAGCGGTAATCCTTATAATTGAAGATGATCCTGAAATTCAGGAATTACTGTCTCATTCAATGTCAAAGGAAGGCTGGAAACTTCTGCCCGCAAAAACCGGAGAAGAAGGACTTAAATTACTTAAAAGCAAAAATGTAAACTGTATACTTTTGGATATTATGCTGCCGGGCATGGACGGCTTAAAAGTATTAAAAAAAATAAAAGAGATTGAGCAATGCGGCAATGTTCCAGTAATCATGACTACGGCAAAGAGCGAGGACGCTGATATTGTTACGGGGCTTGAACTTGGCGCTGATGATTATGTTGTTAAACCGTACAGCCCGAAAGTGTTGATTGCCCGCGTACGGGCGGCTTTAAGGCGGCAGGAAGAAGGCGAAGTTAACAAGGATGTTACCTGTTGGCAGCACGGAGAGTTAAAACTGGACGCCGCCCGTCATGCCGCTTTTTACGGCGGCAAACAGCTTGATCTTTTCGCTACGGAATTTGCCCTGCTAAAACATTTTATGTCAAATCCTGACATTGTATTTTCGCGTAACCAGATAATTTCAGCCATACACGGAACTGATTATCCTGTTACAGACCGTTCTGTTGACGTGCAGATACTCGGTCTTCGCAAAAAACTCAAGGAAGCCGGCGATATGATCGAAACCATCCGTGGCGTCGGCTACAGATTAAAGGCGCCTGAATGACAGTATTTAAGAAAAGTCTTCTAACACTGGGAGCCGCCGCTATTATTCTTTCATTTGTGCTTGTATTAATTGTGCTTTTATTTATGAATTCCCTGTACTACGAAACAAGCGCTTTGGCTCTTAAAAATACCGCAAAAACACTAATGGCAGCAATCGGAAAGGAGAAAATAGCGGGAATATTTGCAGATAACTCTATTGATGACATAGATATGATGATAAGTTCATCCGATGTTTACCGCCTTACCCTGATTGAGCCTTCCGGTTATGTGCTTTGGGATTCCCAAATACCCGGCAGGCTTGTAAATCACATTGACCGTGAAGAAATAAAAACCGCATTGGAAGGCAGGGAAGCCAGCGCTCGCCGTGATTCTCTCACAACAAATATGAAGCAGATTTATTACGCCTTGCCTGTTTACGGCAGCAAAAACGTAATCGGCGTATTCAGGCTGTCAATATCCGTTCCTGAATTTTGGACGAGGGTTTCTCCTATTATCTATCCTTTTTTGGTTTTTTCGTTTATCGCGGCTTGTATAGTATTTTTAGTAATTTTTATTTTTACCCGTTCTCTTTCATCTTCAATTTACAGACTTGTAGATATTACTCAGACAGGAGCGTCATTGCTGTCCGGCTCTGAAGCTGACGAAAAAATCGCACCGGAATTTAAAAGCCTTGAAAAGGCCATACGCGCGATGACTTATGAACTTAATTTCCAGCTTGAACGCGCAAAAACCGAAGGACAGCGGCTTGAAGCAATACTTAACGGAATGTCCGAGGCTGTGTTTGCCACAGACTTTGAATTAAAATTGCATTTGGTAAATCCGCGCGCAAGGGAATTGTTCAATATAGATAACCGTAAAGCTGCAATGACTCTGCTGGAAGCGACCCGCTCCGCCGAATTAACGGAAGCCGCCAAAAAAGCGCTCACTTCAGGAACCGCTTCGGAAATGGAGCTGACTTTGCGCAGCGGGGCGGAGCAGCAGTTCCAGGTTTTTATTTCTCCGCTTGCGGGCGTAAAGAGCGGCGTTGTAATTGTTCTTTTGGAAATTACAAAGATTGTAAAACTGGAGAGAGTACGCAAGGATTTTGTAGCCAATGTCTCTCATGAACTTCGCACTCCGATTCAACTTATCAAGGGATTTTCGGAAACATTGCTTGATACTTTATCTGACGGGGAGAACGGCAGCAGAAAGCAGTTAATTCATTTTGTTGAAATTATAAATAAAAACGCCGGTACTATGGAAAACCTTACAAACGATCTTTTAATACTTGCGGATTTGGAAAATGGTTCTAAAAACACCCGTGATTTGGAAGAGTTAAACATTGCTCAGTTAATCGGCGAAGCTGTGGCTTCTGCGGAACTACAGGCAAAAAGAAAAAAAATAGAAATAAAGACAGATTGTCCCGGTGATTTAAAATACAGCCTTTACGGTTCATTCATTGTTCAGGCGTTGATCAATCTGATAGATAACGCGATAAAATATTCGCCGACAGAATCAAAAGTGTGGATTACAGCGCAGGATTTAAACGGAGAACTTGTATTACAGGTACGAGATAAAGGAATAGGTATTCCGGCTGAACATCTTGAACGGATATTTGAAAGATTTTACCGAGTTGACCGCTCAAGAAGCCGCGAAGCCGGAGGGACAGGCCTTGGGCTTTCTATCGTAAGGCACATTGCGCTGCTTCATAAAGGAAAAGTCGAGGCGGAAAGCCACGCCGGTGAAGGTTCAGTTTTTAGAATCAGAATTCCGGCTCAGAATCAGACTTATTAGCAGGATTTGAAATTTCCAACAGCTCTACAATAAATATCAATGCTGAATTCGGCGGAATAAAATTCTGGACACCTTCCTTGCCGTAAGCCAGTTCTGAAGGTATGTAAAGACGGAACACGCTTCCTTTGCCCATAAGCATTACTCCTTCTGTCCAACCCGGAATAACAATATTCAGAGGAAAAACAGCGCCTTCGCTGTCATTTGATTTGTCAACCGGAGTTCCGTCAATCAGTGTAACTTCGTAGTTGACTTTGACAACAGAATCAAAAGCGGGTTTTTCCCCGTCCGTTTCAACCAAAATTTCATATTGCAATCCGCTTGGCGTTACGTGCACTTCGCTGCGCCGGCTGTTAGCCGCAAGGAACTCTTCTTCGCGTACTTTGTTCGCTTCGGCGGCTTTCTCCATAGCGTTAAACATGGCGGTTTCAACAATTTCCACCGCTTCCTGCCGGGTTAACAACAAATCGGAATCTTCAATCATGGCTTTGAACCCTTCGGTGAACGCGTTGTAATCAAATTCCAAAGGCGTTGTACTCAGATTGGAAGCGAATAACATTCCAAAAGCGTAACTTACACGGGTTTTTTCATCAGACATCGCATAATCTTCCTGAATGGCTTTTGCGTGTAAAATTATTACGGAAAAAAACAGACAGATCAGGATAACAGATTTCTTCATATTTTATTCCTCTAGTTTTTTATATCCAGAAGTTCAACGGTAAAAATCAATGTTGAAAACGGCGGAATAACACCCTGTATTCCGTTATCGCCGTAAGCAAGATTTGAAGGAATGTAGAAAATATATTTGCTGCCGATGCTCATTAGCTGTATTCCTTCCGTCCAGCCGGGAATAACATTACCTATATTTGTTTCCCAGGATGATCCGCGTTCATAGGAACTGTCAAAAACCGTACCGTCAGTAAGCCGGCCTTCATAATTTACAACCACTGTACTGTTAGCCTGAGGCTTTTTACCTGTTGTTTCTTTGATAATTTCATACTGAAGCCCGCTGGAAGTAATTTTTATTCCCGGTTTTTTTGTGTTTTCCGCAAGGAAGGAATTTTCAGCCTGTTTTGCCTCCGCATTCTTTCCTTCTACCATTGCCGCAAACGCATTATTAAGTAATTCACCGGCTTGATCAGAAGTAATCCGTGTTTTCCCACCTGTTATTTTATCTTTAATGCCCTTAATAAATTCGTCAATGTTTGGATTAATGCCGCTGGAATCAATCCAGTTTTTTAAATCCGCGCCGAATTCAATACCAAGCGCATAGGAAGTATCTTTGTCAATATTTTCTTCCTCCGAAACTGAACCGGAACTTTTTTCTTTACAGCCCAAAATGACAACTGATACAAGCAAAATCAACAAAATTTTTACAGTTTTATTTTTCATTGTTGCAGTATAGTTTTTTTTGGGGGTTATGAACAGGGTTCGTATTGCCTTAAAATAAAAACTAAGCGAAATGAACCTTGCTTTTTTCCTTATTAAGGTATAAAATATCTTAAATCTATCCCCATTATATTAAGAGGAATAAAAATGGCTGAAAAAAACAAAGTGATGATTGACGGTAATAATGCGGCTGCCCATGTGGCGCATGCTCTAAGCGAAGTAATTGCGATTTATCCAATTACCCCTTCCAGCCCTATGGGGGAATTTTCCGATGAATTTTCAGCCCAGGGACGTAAAAATATTTGGGGAACTATCCCCGATGTTGTAGAAATGCAGTCCGAAGCCGGAGCGGCGGCGGCAGTACACGGAGCCTTGACTACAGGCGCTCTTTCTACCACTTTTACCGCTTCCCAGGGTCTCTTATTGATGATTCCGACCATGTACAAGGTCGCAGGCGAATTAACTTCAACTGTCTTCCATATATCTGCCCGCGCTTTGGCTACTTCAAGCCTTTCGATTTTCGGCGACCATCAGGACGTGATGGCGTGCCGCCAGACTGGTTGGGCTATGATTGATTCCAACAATGTTCAGGAAGTAATGGACATGGCGTGTATTGCCCATGCTTCGACCCTGCGTTCCCGTGTGCCGTTCCTTCATTTCTTTGACGGTTTCCGCACCAGCCATGAACTGCAGAATATAGAAGAAATCTCCTATGACATTATGCACCAGATGATCGATGACGATCTTGTTACCGCTCACAGGACAAGAGGCCTTACCCCCGAGAAACCCAGTATTCGCGGAACAGCCCAGAACCCCGACACCTATTTCCAGAGCCGCGAAGGCGTGGACAAGTATTACGAAAAAGTCCCCGGTATCGTTCAGGCGGAAATGGACAAATACGCCAAACTGACAGGCAGAGCCTACCATATCTTTGATTACTACGGCGCGAAAAACGCTGAAAATGTCATCATCATAATGGGTTCGGGCGCCGATACCTGCGAAGAGACAATCGACTACCTTAACAGCAAGGGCGGGAAGACAGGCATGGTAAAGGTCAGGCTGTTCCGTCCGTTCGACGCGAAAAATTTTGTAAAAGCCCTGCCTTCTTCGGTTAAGGCGATTGCCGTTTTAGACCGCACAAAAGAGCCCGGTTCTTTGGGCGAACCTTTATATGAAGATGTCCGCACCGCAATCGCGGAAATGCAAGCCGCGGGCGAGTTCAAAGCTAACCCCGTTGTGCTCGGCGGACGCTACGGCCTTGGTTCAAAAGAATTTACCCCCGCAATGGTAAAAGGCGTATTTGAAAACCTTACAGGCAAGAAAATCGCCAATTTCATCGTCGGTATTAAAGATGATGTGCTCGGAAAGAGTATTGATTACGATCCGCATTTCGTATTGGAAGAAGAAGGCTTAAGCGAAGCGTTGTTCTACGGTCTGGGATCGGACGGTACGGTCGGCGCTAACAAGAACTCAATCAAGATCATCAGCGAAGCTAAACCCGAACTTAACGCGCAGGCGTATTTCTCATACGATTCAAAGAAATCGGGCGGTTTTACCGTTTCGCACCTCCGCTTCGGCAAGGGCGCTATCAGAAGGCCGTACCTTATCAACTCCGCGGACTTCCTCGCGTGTCACAAATTTTCCTACATGGAAATGTACGATATGCTTAAAATGCTCAAGGCAGGCGGAACATTCCTTCTTAACAGCCCGTTTAAAGCGGCGGATGTCTGGAAGAATATCCCGGTAGAGGCGCAGCAGCGTATAATCGACAAAAAATTAAAGTTTTATGTTATAGACGCCGCCGAAATCGCAATGAACACAGGTATGGGCAACCGTATCAATACAGTCATGCAGGCCGCTTATTTCAAAATTTCCGGCATATTGACCGAAGACGAAGCGGTAAAACGCATGAAGGAACATATTGAACACTCCTACGGCAAGAAGGGCAAAGACGTAGTTGAAAAGAACTACAAAACCGTCGATGCGTCATTGACCGCCGTTGAAGAGGTAAAGTATCCTTCCAAGACCGAAGGGGATATCCACATGAAAAAACCCTTTGCCACAGCAAAGGATTCATGGATTAAGGAAGTTCTCGGAACCATGTCTGTACAGGAAGGCGACACCCTGCCTGTCAGCAAACTCCCCGAAGACGGAACATTCCCGACAGCTACTACCCAGTACGAAAAACGGTCTGTTGCCGAGCGTGTTCCCATTTGGAACCCGGAAGTCTGTATACAGTGCGGTAACTGTACGGTTGTTTGCCCACATGCCTGTATGCGCTTTAAGAACCTTACCGACGATCAAGTTGCGAAAGCGCCGAAGGGATTTAAGACAGCGGAAATTAAACCGAAGCCGGTAGCAGGCCAGAAAGCGGCGCTTGTTATCGCCTGCGAAGACTGTTACAGCTGCGGCGTTTGTTTCAATATCTGCCCAATGTCCAATAAGGGTCAGGAGAAGCCGTCATTATCATGGAAATCTTATGCGGACGATCACGAGTTCCACGCTGAACAAGTTGCCGTTTGGGATTACTTCCTTTCATTGCCGGAAACACCTGCCGGAGAGCTTACATCACCAAAAGCCCTTGCCTACAAACGCCCGTTGTTTGAATTCTCAGGCGCTTGCGGCGGCTGCGGTGAGACTCCTTACGTTAAACTTATGTCGCAGTTGTTCGGCGACCGCGCGATTATCGCCAACGCAACAGGCTGTTCCTCGATTTACGGCGGAAACCTGCCGACTACCCCCTACTGCCAGCGTGCGGACGGGCGCGGACCTTCATGGTCAAACAGCTTGTTCGAGGATGCCGCAGAATTTGCGATGGGCTTCCGTCTTACAAGCGACAAGCTGGCTGTACATGCCCGCGAAATTGCCGAGAAGGCAAAGAGTGAAGGCATCGCGGCTGGAATCATCGACAAGATTCTTTCCAACAATCAGGCCGATGACGCGGCGATTGACGAACTGCGCAAAAACATAGACGAGCTAAAGTCTACACTTAAGAACGATTCAAGAATCACAGCGAAACTTCTCGTTTCGCTATCCGACTATTTTGTAAAACGTTCAGTGTGGGCGTTCGGCGGCGACGGCTGGGCTTACGACATCGGTTTCGGCGGTTTGGATCACGTTATAGCTTCAGGCAAGAACGTAAACCTTTTATGTATGGATACAGAAGTTTATTCCAACACCGGCGGACAGATGTCCAAAGCAACGCCTGTCGGCGCAATCGCGAAATTCGCCAATGCCGGAAAGGATATTACCAAGAAAGACTTAGGCGCAATAGCGATGAGTTACGGTTATGTGTATGTCGCCAAAGTTTCAATGGGCGCGAACATGAATCAGGTTATCAAGGCGTTCCGCGAAGCGGAATCCTACGACGGCCCGTCACTCATAATCGCGTACTCGCACTGTATCAACCATGGAATCGACATGAGCAAGGGATTGGAGCAGGGCAAGGCGGTTGTATCAAGCGGTCTTTGGCCGTTGTTCCGTTATGACCCAAGGCTTAAGGATCAGGGGAAGAACCCCTTCCAGCTTGACTCCAAAGAAGCGACCACAAGCATTGAAGACTTCATGTACAAAGAAGTCCGCTTCAAGAGCTTGAAAGCCGCCAACCCCGACCGCGCTGATGCGTTGCTCGCAAAAGCAAAAGCTCATGCTGAACGGGTTTGGAAAGAGTACAAGTATATTGCGGACAGACCGTTCTAGGAAAGGGATTTAAATTAAAACGGAGGAGCGGGAAATTTCTTGCTCCTCTTTTTTTTGCGGAATTAATGAAGGCATTATTTTTTGATACAGGAGAGTTTATATGAAGTTAGCGGGAAAAACAAATAAGGTTCTTTACGGCGGAGATTATAATCCCGAACAGTGGCCTAAGGAAATTTGGAAAGAAGATATGCGTCTTTTGACTTTGGCGGGGATCGATATAGTCAGTATCAATATTTTCAGTTGGGCGGCATTACAGCCGTCTGAAGATGAATACAATTTTTCCGTTCTGGACGGGATTGTGGAAACCGTAAGCGCGGCAGGAATGAAAATATGTTTTGGTACCGCGACTGCGACACATCCGGCATGGATGGCGCGTAAATATCCCGAAGTCCTTCGTATAAATACGGACGGCTCAAAACGTAAATTCGGCGACAGACAAAACTCCTGCCCCAACAGCAGCATTTACCGTCTTTACTCAAGCAGGCTTGCTCGCAAGCTGGCTGAGCGTTACGGGAAACTGGAAAACCTTGTTGCATGGCATGTGTCAAATGAATACGGCGGTTATTGTTACTGCGATAACTGTCAGACTGCTTTCAGAAAATGGCTTATAAAAAGATATAAAACGCTTGAAGCGTTAAACGAAGCGTGGAACACTTCCTTTTGGGGACATACTTACCATGACTGGGACGATATTGTAGTTCCGAGCCATTTGGGAGGGGAATGGGAACATAACCGCACTTCCTGTCAGATACAGTCAATTGATTACAGGCGTTTTTATTCCGACGGTCTTTTGGAATGTTTTCTCGCTGAGGCAGATGTTTTAAGAGAAGTTACTCCGAATATTCCCATAACGACAAATATGATGGGAACTTTTTGGGAACTGGATTATTTTAAATGGGGAAAGCATGTTGACTTTATATCATGGGACAATTATCCCTGGCCTGACTGTCCGTATACGCGCATCGCGATGAACCACGCGCTTATGCGCGGCTGCGGAGACGGTAAACCGTTTTCGCTTATGGAACAGACTCCGAGCGTAACAAACTGGCAGCCCTACAATGCGCTTAAACGCCCGGGAATAATGCGCCTCTGGAGTTATCAGGCATTAGCTCACGGTTCCGATACCGTAATGTTTTTTCAGATGCGCCGTTCCCGCGGCTGCTGCGAAAAATTCCACGGAGCGGTGATTGACCACTACGCAACTGAAAACACGCGGGTATTCCGCGAAGTTGCCGCTATGGGAGAAGAACTAAAGAAACTGGGCGATGCGTTTTTGGACAGTGTTCTTGTTTCCGAAACGGCGGTTCTTTACGACTGGGACAACTGGTGGGCAACGCAGCTATCGGCAGGTCCGACTGTCGACATGAACTATCCCGAAGAAGTTTACAGATACTACGACGCTGCCGCAAAACAAAATATTTCCGTTGATATAATCGGCATTGACACTCCGCTTGAAAAATACAAGGTTCTTTTTGCGCCGGTGCTTTACATGATAAAACCCGGATACGCGGAAAAATTGAAAGCCTTTGTAAGTAACGGCGGCGTGCTTGTTACTACTTATTTTTCCGGCATGACGGACGAACGCGACCTTGTTACGCAGGACGGCTACCCCGGAGAACTGCGTCCTCTTTGTGGTATCTGGGTAGAGGAGACGGACGCTTTAACTCCAGGCAAAACTAACGGCTTTGTGATAAATAAGGCTCCGTGGGATAAAACCGCCCTTGCCGGAACATGGAGGGCGGAAATGCTCTGCAACATTATCCATAGTGAAGGCGCGGAAGTAATCGCGTCATACGAAAGTGATTTTTATGCCGGAACACCTGTTCTGTGCCGCAACAAATTCGGCAAAGGGCAGGTTTGGTATTTCGGCGCAAGACCGGAAGCGGCATTGCTGGAACGGACAGCCGCTTTTATCTGCAATGAAAGCGGAATAAAGCCGGTGTTCCCAGCGCAGGAAGGTATTGAAGCGACATGCCGTATAAAGGAAGAAAAAAAAATAATCTTTGTGTTGAATCATAACAAGGCTGATACGGAAATTGTCATTCCCTTTGCCTGCCGTGATTTACTTACAGAAAAATCTTTTACAGCTTCACAGAAGTTTACTTTGCCGGCGGCAGGCGTATTGATTTTGCAGCCCGGCGCTTAAGAATTCAGGCACCGGATAGTTTCAATATCAAGCCCGGTAATTTCGTGAATCATTTCAATGGATAAACCTTTCGCCAGTGCATTTTTAGCTACTTCGATTTTTTCTATAGCCATTCCTTCAGTTAAACCCTCATGACGGCCTTGAGTACGGCCTTCTTCCAGACCTTCAGCTAGACCTTTTTCATGGCCTTCAGTTAAGCCCTCATGACGGCCTTGGGTACGGCCTTCAGCCAAGCCTTCAGAATGACCGTCTATCTTTATCTGCTCATGTAACATTCGCTCGTCTACTTTTTGAAGGTTTCTGTGAAAACGGATGTACTTCCATTCCTCCCATAACGACATCTTCTTAGCGCAAGAAACAGGTTTTTTAAGCTCTGGAAATTTTAACGCCAGCATTTCAAATTCCTCCTTCTCCGTACACTTAAAAAATTTTAACCACGGCCATACCGTTCTGTCAACAATCTCAGGCAGCTTAGGTAATTCAAGTATAATTACCATCAGCAATTTTGTAAAGGAACGCTTTTTTTCGTTTCTTAATTCGTATATGTTAATATACGAAAATTATAGCAATAAAAAAATGTATGCTCTGAAACAATCAATGGGGGGCCTGCCTGCGGCCAAAAGCACCGCACGGGGGCGGTACTTTTGCCGCAGGCACCCCTCGTTACTTTCTTTTCAACATTCATTTTTGAATTACTTCAATTATGTTTTATTGTATTGAAATTAAAAGCTTTTTACCTATTTCTAACAACTCCGGCGGTTTATACCACACTAAGTTGCCTAAGAATTCAGGTGCCGGATAGTTTCAATATCAAGCCCGGTAATGTCGTGAATCATTTCAACGGATAAACCTTTCGCCAGTGCATTTTTGGCTACTTCGATTTTTTCTTTAGCCATACCTTCAGCAAACCCTTCTTCCCGGCCTTTTCTATGAGATGCGTTTTGCATACTTGTCAAGTCGCACATCGCCCTGAACCTCACAAGGTAGGCGCGTTGCGCGTCTTCATCTCCCGTTACATATAACAGCCTTTCGTCCGCTGTCTGTATCGCGCTGTCCATCTTTACCACCTCTTCTATCAATTCAGGAGCGCTGCTTCTGTCAAACCATGTCAGCCAACGGCTGAGGGGATCATTTAACTTCTCTCTCGTCTTCCTGTATTTTACCATGTTTATAAAGTGTATTTCCAGCGAATTTGTCAGAATTACTTCTCTCTCATTGTCATCGCGCAGACGAAAACAGCTATGAAAAGAATTTGTACTAATATAATCGAAATCAATTATATTGATCGCTATCACGTCGGGCAGTTCGCTGTAATCCTGTCCCGCTTTCAGGCTTTTAACAAATTCCTCGCTCCAGTAAAACAGGCTTCTTTTGTCCATATTATGCTCGTTTCGAAGTTGAACTTCTACATTGACCTTTGTTTTACCATGCAGGATCGCTCTTACGTCAAACGTAACTGACTTGTCGCCGATGTTTTCCGGCGTGAATGTTTTATTTTCAAGGATTTCAACAGAGGTATATTTATTGTCTTCTGTTTTTCCCAGAACCGCGTTGACGAAGCCCAAAAGCTGAACTTCATCGCCTTTTTCTCCCATAACTTTGTAAAAAAGGAAATCGTTAAGAGGGTCGTACAATGACGACCTTGTAGTTATTTTTTTCATACCCTTTTATGGGCGCGAAGGTGTTATTTTGCTTTATCTAAACGCGTTGAAATTTCTTTTCAGCATACATTGCTGCGAGATAATTACGCATCATTGACGATACACCTACGTAGCGCCTACGATGTTTTTTGGAAAATCAAAGCGATGAACGTATGCAGTACGTAGGCGTTACTTAAACTGTTCCCGGGAATACCGGAGTATATCCGAAAGAGGGAAGTTGACTGATATATAGTAACAATTAAGTATTGCAAAAAAGATTTTGCATCTTGGAGTGATATAATTATGGGATAAATTTCTTAAGAATTTTGTAACCAATATTGTTCGGGGAAGTTTTATTTAATAAAGGGAAGATATTTGGAAGATGTTTTTGCCGTAAAATCAGCCATTTTTCGGTAAAATAGTACACAATTTTAGCAATTTTACAGAAAAATCTCAAAAAATATTTGAAAAAAAAATATTTTTTAAAAATTTATAAAAAAAAATCACAAATGACTTGACAAGATTCTCAAAAAGAGGGTATATTATGACTAAGGATAAAGGGGGATTTAAGTAACCGTAGGTTGCTTCTCCTTGTCAAATTTAGGAGGATTCTAGTGATGAAAAAAATTCTCGTAGTATTATTAGTCCTTGCTGTGGCGGGAGGAGTATTCGCCCAGGAAGGCAGCTGGTCATTGAATGGTGAGGTTATCATCGGGTCTTTTATTGATTTCGATAACACCCAGGATAAAGACACAAAGGAGCCTGCGGTTGTCCATAGCAGCGGTTATTGGGCTCCGTATGGCTGGTGGAGCGTAACAGACGGTAATTTTGGTATTAACTATTCACTTGGTGGGCTTGGTGTAAATCTTAGCTTTGATCAAATGGAACCGGATTCCGCAAAAATTAAAGGCGGATTCACTTATGACGGTGAGAATTTCAAATTCCAAGCAATTACAGGTTTAAAAGCTTTACTTGGTGAAGGTGGTGGCGGAAACGGTGGTAAAGGTAGTGGTGCTGATGCCTGGAATAGCGCAAACATAGACAGACTCTGGGGCGCTTATAACATGTTGAATGGTTTGGTCTACCTTGAAGTAGCTTTCGACAGCCGTGATACTGCTGGAGCAATCTGGGAATCAGACGCAATAGGCGCTTGGTATGCTGAAGGTAATTTTCAATCTCCTATTACTAACGTAACAGGTGACAGTTGGATGGGTGATTATAAAGGTGGTACTGACGCGTGGCGTACTGATGCCAAAAATCATTCATTTACAGCTAATGACCACGGTAACTACTTACTGACTGATATTCGTCTGGAAAATCTTAATTTCGGCGTAATGATACCTAACCTTTTCTACAATCCTAGTTATACCCACGGTAATGCCGGATATAACTATTTTAATAAAGATAAAGATGTTGAAGACAGAGATCTTGCTGAGGCAGCTACGTTCCCGAGAGCTGTTGATACTGGTGATGGCGGCGCGATGTTAGTTGCCGATGTTCTTAAGAAAATGATTTTCGGCGTTAAGTTCCAAATGCAGCCTGTTGAATTCGCCGCTCAGCTCCTTATGGATGACTACGCTGTCTACTTCGGCGGCAAAGTGTTCTTCGGCGCTTTAACAGTTGGCGCGAGCTTCATGGGCGTATTGTCTCCGACAGATGGAGCCGGGAATTCTCTTGATACAACATTAATGAGAGTCGGCGGTTCTCTTGAATACGGCGCTGACGCTTTTGGCGCGGGCCTTAAAGCCTGGTTAGGTATCGAAGGTGAAACTGCTGCCGCTCATACGTCTCAGTTTGGTGTTGAACCGTGGTTCTTCTACAATGTAATACCCACACATCTTCAATTCAGAGCTGATGTTGGTTTTTACTTCAACAACGTTTATACCGCTGATGGTACTACAAAAGATACTGACAAAACCAATATTATTTGGGGTTTCCAACCTCAGATTTTCTGGAACTTCTTGGGTACAGGCGCCGGTTCATACTGGGGATTTAACACCGGTATGATCGTAAGGTACAGGATGCTCAAAGAATCCACAAACGCTCTTGACGTAACCTTCAGATTTGCGTTCTAGTCTAAGCATAATGTTAATAAAAAGGCTGTCCGAAAGGGCGGCCTTTTTTTTGGGGGTTTGGAGTAGTTACTTTAATTTAAATAAAAACAATATATTTAAAACTATTTTACTTTTTTTATGTTTTTCTTTATAAAAATTTCCTCTAAAATTTATAAAAAATTTTATTTTGCATACATAACTGCTTTCACAATTGTATACACGAACCACAAAAATCATTAATTTTGTTATAAATAACTAAATTTATTGTTTTTTAGGGGATTATTTTACGAAAATTAATAACAGTTCGTAGATTTTTTAGTATGTTCAGAGGAAACTTAATCAAAAAAAAAGCTCTTGTACAACAAGAGCTTTTAACGTTCTGCTCCTAATTAGAAGCTGTTTTTTTAATATTCCTCATAATTTATTTTTGAATCAATTGCATCAGAAGGAATTCTTGTCAGATTTCTTAAGAAATCCGGGTCAAAATAGTTTGCCAAATCCGTAGCTTGCGCTATAGTAAAAAACAATTGAAATTCACCGTTTTTTTCATTTTCTTTTGATGAAAAAATATCATCAAATTCTGCTTCTCCTTGAGTAATAGTAAAAAAGGGAGACTTTTCTCTGAATAAATAACCAAAAGAATAATCAATATTATCATGATATTGGCTTGAAACTTTGGTTATTTTCCAGATAAGATAACCTTCATCACTGCCATATATGTTTTTTGTCGTTTTATTATTGACAAGATTTCGACCATTGTAGTCATCCAAATATTTATCAAAAGCCTTCAAAAAAGCGGCTCTGTTTGCTCTGTTATAAAACTGGTAATTAGTAATAGTATTGCGTTTAAATTCAAGGCATACAGCATCTTCAACAGGTGAATAAGTAACATTTATCTTTATCTTTTTTAACCCAAAAAAAACTCTATCCAATTGCGCCTCTATTGAGCCGATTGGAACTTTTGGAGACTTCAAATCAACTTTAAATTTAGGTTCTCTTTGTCTCGCTAAATCTATTTGCCTTTTGAAAGAATTGCACCCTAAAAACGTAAAAACAAGCAAGAAAAGCGACATTATTTTCAATTTCATAAATACCTCTGTTAATAAATTAAATATGCTTACATATAGTTACAGAAAAATAAAAAATAGTCAACGTAATACCTATAGACTTATGTTCCAAATAGTTAAATACTCATATTTTCCCCCCAAAAACCAAAAAAAAGGCTGCCCTTTCGGACAGCCTTTTTACTCACATTATGCTTAAACTAGAACGAAAGCTTGAAAGAAATGTCAAGAGCGTTGTTGGCTTCTTTAACCATTCTGTACCTTACGATCATACCAGTTCCAAATCCCCAGTATTCGCCTGCGCCTGTGCCCAGGAAGTTCCAGAAAAGCTGCGGTTGAAGCGCCCAAACAATATTGCTGGCTTCAGTATCTTTCTCAGCGCCATTATAAGCGTTGTTGAAGTAGAAACCAACGTCAGCCCTGAACCGAAGATGTGTGGGAATTACATTGTAGAAGAAGAAGGGTTCAACGCCAATCTGGCTTACGTTATCACCGCTTTTTGAGCCTAAGACACCTAACCACGCACTAAGACCAGCGCCGAACGCGTCAGCTGAATAATCAAGAGATCCGCCGACTCTTATTATGTTTCTGTCATCTTTGTCTCCATTCGGATCTGTCGGAGCCATTATACCCATGAAGCTCGCGCCTACTGTTAAAGCGCCGAAGAATACTTTGCCGCCGAAGTAAACAGCGTAGTCATCCACGAGGAACTGAGCCGCGAATTCAACAGGCTGCATTTGAAACTTAACGCCGAAAACCATATGCTTCAAAACATCGGCTACTAACAATTGGGCATCACCCGTAGCCCAAGTACCACCACCAAGATCTTTCGGGAACCAAGCGCCTGCCTGATAAGTTCTGTCATCGGGATCAGCATAGCTTTCAGCCCCACCAAACTTCTTATAAGTGGCGTTAGCACCATGAGTCCTCGTATCCCAGAAGAGCTTTGGTATTAACACGCCGAAGTTAAGGTTCTCCAGTTCGACATTAGCCAACAGATAGTTACCATGACTGTTCCCGCTAAATGTATTTCCCGGCAAATTCAATGCCTGGTTATTTTTACCAAATACGTCAGTAACGGGCCCTCCAACAGTGAAGCCTTTCATTGTTTCCAAATCAAGATAATTTCCGTCAGCAAAGAAACCCGCTGTAGTATCGGAAGTCCAGAATACACCGTTAATATCACGGCTGTTGTAGGCAGCTTCAAGGTGGATCAGTCCATTAAGCAACTTGTAGTAGCCCCAAAGCTTATCTACGTTCCATTTACTCTGTATTAAAGAGTCTAAACTTGACAACATCTGTAACTTGTAATTTTCACCGTCATAAGTAACATCGCCAGAAATTGTAGAGGGGCCCCAAACCCCTTCAAGAGTATTAATACTAACTTTCGCTTCAAGGCCGCCTAAGCTATAACCAATGCGAAAAGAACCGTTAAGCCCGTCATAATAGCCGTATGGAGCGTGATAACCGCTGCTCCTTACAACCGCCGGTTCCTTATTATTAATATCCGGATCCGGCTCATTATCGAAATCAATATAAGTACCGATTTCAACTTGACCGCTCAATGACCAGCTGCCTTCCTGGGCGAATACTCCTCCCGCCACAGCAAGGACTAAAAATACTACGAGAATTTTTTTCATCACTAGAATCCTCCTAAATTTGACAAGGGGAAGCAACCTACGGTTTTATTTTG
>Ga0268262_10002854_pt1 | contig 19461 bp, 22 predicted proteins | sample TergutNc150P3_FD_190354 | JGI IMG/M metagenome (GOLD analysis project Ga0268262, IMG submission 190354) | Nasutitermes corniger P3 segment gut microbial community from laboratory colony in Florida, USA - Nc150 P3 (SPAdes) (version 2) | ecosystem: Host-associated > Arthropoda: Insects >...
CATTATGTAAACATTGACAATAGCGCACTTACGATTGTAATTTGCAACCGGGACGGTACAGCGCGGGCATGGTCTCGCGGCGGGCGCATTTGGCCTTCGCTCAGGCGAAAAGACACCCAAAGTTTGCTTGCCCCGCTGCAAAAGAATGATACTATGGCGGGTGCTGCCCATGAAGCGAGGTCAACCTGCCCTGTGGGGCCTTTTCCCCGTGTTCCCAAACACACGCCAATTTACAACAGGAATGGTTGCAGACGCAAACCGAATGATCCTTTGGCGACAATGGAAAGACTCGGGCGATGAATATGCAGCCGAAACCCGCCCCAGCCCATCTAGACTTAATGAATAGATGGCTGAGGTATGAAAACTATTTTCGTCTTGATGAGGTTTTTGCTGCAAACGGCTGGAAAAATATTGCAATCTATGGGGGCGGGTTTCTGGGGGCAACACTTTATGAAAAGCTGTACGGAACTGATATTTCTGTCAGGTGCATCATTGACCGCGATCCATACCTTGATTTTCCATACAACGTTGATGTTTTCCAGCCACAAGAGTTTTTTGAGCATCACCTTGACATAGATGCGATTATTGTCACAGTGTACTACAGCCGACTCATAATTGCGAATATTATAAATGTTCTGTCGCCACGAGTTAATTGCCCAATCATCTGTTTAGACCCTCTGATTGTTGATATTGATACATTAGAACACTTATATAATTTGGCGCAATCGCTTGAAAAAATAAATGTGCCTTTATTTTTAATAGATATATCATATCCAGTTGCGGGCATTAAAAATCCTACTGAACGGGAGACAATAATTAAACTACATCCATTCCGCACACTGGATTTTGTTAATCCCGGAGAGTCTGATCTGAAAATGAAAGCGTTGTGGCCCTATTATGATGACTTGCCCACTTGCGGTAAAGAATATATTTCAGGCGTATACAGCACTAAGGCATATAGATGGGGTGAAAAACAGGGAATTAGATACCTGCTAGATCTAGAATCGAAACACTATAATATTATCAATGCTTCACGCCGCACGACTGATAATCCAAATATTTGCGACAATACTATTCATTTCTTTGGCGACTGCGCCCCTTTTGGTTCATACACAGAAGATAAATACACCATCGAGAGTCAATTGCAACGTATCATAAATTCTTCGGGGCTACACAATAAAATATTCAGCGTAGCTAATCATTCAAGTCTTGTAACCATTTTTGAATCAATAAAACAAATTGAAAATACCTTTTTCCCACCAAGGGATATAATTATTTTAATATCACGCGATATAAAGTATTTTAGTTATTACTTTAGGTCTAGTGCAGTTCACTTTTTTCGCTTTGATCCAATTTTTGAAAGACCACATCCATATGGTGAAATATTCTTCGATTACATACACACAAATCATAGAGGGTACAGATTGATAGCAGACAAAATCTACTCGATATTGTCTAATTTTTTTAGCAACCCAGATACTGTAGTAGATGGAGAAGAAACAACTAGGATTCGCGCTGGTTTGTTGAAAGATTTTGTGCCGCGCAAGCAACCTGTAAGTCTCGACAATACCAATACACAGCAGACCACCAACCCATCGCTCGGCGACTATCTTGCCTACCTGCAAAGTGAAAAGGACACCACCCAAGGCACCATTGGCTCCATCGTTATGAACTGCAACCCGTTCACGCTCGGACACAGGTTTTTGATTGAAGAAGCGCAAAAGCAGTGCGACTTCCTCTACATTTTCGTCGTCGAAGAGGACAAGTCGTTTTTCTCTTTCGAGGACAGGCTAATGTTGGTGAGGGCCGGCACAAGCGACCTTGAAAATGTGAAGATACTTAGGGGCGGCTCATTCATCATTTCATCTTCAACGCTCCCTGAATATTTCGTCAAAGAATCCCAAAAGGATGTGGTGATCAACGCAAGCAAAGACCTTGGCATTTTTGCCGAAAGCATAGCACCCGTGCTGAACATCTCAAAGCGCTTTGTGGGCGAGGAACCCCTAGACCCCATCACAAACCAATACAACAGGGCAATGTTTGATATTCTGCCCCGCAGTGGCATAGAAGTAGTCGAAATACCCAGAAAGCCGCAACTGGACGGAACCCCCATCAGCGCGTCACTTGTCCGCAAATTACTGCAAGATAAAGACTTTGACGCCATAGCCGAAATAGTGCCCGAAACCACCTTGGAATATCTGAAAAAGACGCATGCGTGATAATTTTGGGAGAGATACAGGGAGCGGTCCGCGCATACAAGGTTTGCTTCATTTGCAGGGAAATCTTGGCATAGCGGTTCTACTTTGAAAAGCTGTGCCGCTATACTGCTGCACACCCCTGTTCTTGGTTTCCTGCAGGACTAGCGATATAATGAGACTGGTTTTTGAACCAATCGGAGTGCCATGCTAGACCACGTCTATGAACAGACAAACAAGTTCATCTCTTCAAACCCCAAAGCAAGCCGCAAGGCTCTGGGGCAGTTCTTCACGTCCAAAGCAGCGGCCCGTTTCATGGCCAGCATGTTCTGTGCCCCAACGCAGACTTCCCTCAAAATCCTAGACCCCGGCGCAGGCTCGGGCATACTTTCGGCGGCGGTGCTTGAAGCGATAGAGCAACGATTTGGCGATGTGAGAGAGATTGAACTGACGTGCTACGAAAACAACCCAGACATCATTCCCCTGCTAGAGGCCAATGTGGAGTATATGAAACAGGCGTTGAATGCAAGCCTTACTGTGAACATCGTGAAAGACAACTACATTCTGGCTCAATCCGATGATTTTTCTGGCACGTTCATGGCCAACGCGAACCCGCGCAAATTTGACTGGATAATCGGCAATCCTCCGTATTTCAAACTTGCAAAGGATGCCCCAGAGGCAAGATCCATGCGCGAAGTGTGTTTTGGTGCGCCAAACATCTATTTTTTGTTTGCGGCCATGAGCCTTTTCAACCTGCGTGAAAATGGGGAGATGGTTTACATTGTTCCGCGCTCATGGACATCAGGCGCCTATTTCGCCCGATTTCGCAATTATCTTTTAAAGAATGGACGTCTGACGAATGTTCACCTTTTTTCAAGCCGCGACAAAGTATTTGACGCTGAAGATGTCCTACAAGAAACACTGATTATGAAATTGGGAAAAACCAACACAACTCCATCAATGATAAAAATTACATCTTCGTTGGATTCAAGCAACTTTGGCAATATTTCAGAGATGTATGTTCCTTATCAAATGGTGGTGTCTGGCTCAGAACGCTATGTGTATTTGGCAACATCGCAGAAAGAAATAGACGTGCTGCAAAAGGTAAATTCTATGGGAAATCCAATGCCGTCCATCGGCCTAAAGATGAAAACTGGACTAACAGTGGATTTCAGGAACCGTGAACTGCTGCGAAATGACCTCGGGGATCACATAGTTCCCCTATTTTACGCGCAGCATATAAAAGATGGCCGTGTTGTCTTCCCAATTGGCAAAGACAACGAATATTTGTCAGACGAATTGCCTAGCATTGTGCAACTCAACCGCAATTATCTTTTTGTCAAACGCTTCACGGCAAAAGAAGAACGTAGGAGGCTGCAGTGCGCCATTTACCTTGCGAATCAATACCCTGAATATCAAAAAATCAGCACAGAAAACAAAATAAATTTTATAGATACGATTGACGATACGGAGATGAGCGAAGAACTTGTCTATGGCCTGTACATAATTCTAAATTCAACTTTGTATGACATGTATTACCGCATCCTAAACGGCTCTACCCAAGTCAACGCTTCTGAAATAAATACAATGCCTGTACCCGCTCGCAAGGACTTAGAGCGTATGGGGCAAAAATTGATGGAATACAAGGATTACTCTACAGATTCCTGCGATAGGATTTTGGGGGAGGCCATAAATGCCTAAAAAAAACGATGCACGAAAAATCCTGTCCCTGCTCGGTATGCCATCAACTCAACAAAGCGACATATGTTGCTATTCCCTGCTTGCTATGACCGCAATCAATGAATCATCAAAGTGGGCAGCGGCGACAAATAATTGGATTCGCATCCATGATATTATCAAATTCACTGAAACCGCCTATGGCACCCGATATGCCGAAAACAGCCGAGAAACTTTTAGAAAACAAGCCATGCATCACTTTCGTTATGCAGCCATCATAGAGGACAACGGCGAGGCCACCAATTCCCCAAATTACCGTTATAGGATAACGAATGAAGCACTTGCCATGCTAAAAGAATTTGGAGGCAAAAAATGGAATTTGGCACTAAAATCGTTCCTTGCAGCTCATAAATCGCTGGTTGATCTCTATGCATCAAAAAAAGAAATGACTAAAATGTCCATCAATATTGATGGCATTGATCTGAAATTTTCGACTGGGAAACACAATCAATTGCAAAAATTGATTTTTGAAGAATTTGCCACCCGTTTTGCACCATCTTCAAGTTGCCTTTACGTGGGCGACACTGGGAACAAAGACTTGCACAAAGATTCAAGTATGTTACAGCGCCTTGGCTTCTCTATAACGCTTCACGACAAGATGCCAGACGTTGTTCTCTATCGAAAAGACAAAAAATGGCTCTACTTTATTGAAGCCGTCACCAGCGTTGGGCCTATTGATTCTAAGCGAATCATCGAAATCGAGGCTATGACCAAAAATGTCAAGGCTGGAAAAATATATGTGACCGCTTTCTTGGATTTAAAGACTTTCAAATCATTTTTAGGTTCTTTGGCCTGGGAAACAGAAATATGGATAGCAGAGATGCCAGACCACATGATACACATGAACGGCGATAAATTTTTGGGGCCGCGAAAATAATATTCCTGCGCGTGCCGATAAAGAACTCCGACTGACACGTGTTTTGCAAGACATCAATCGCCATCACTCCACTATCACCGGCCTGTACGCTTCGCCCATCCAATAGACCAGTTCCAGCGGGCTCTTGATGTCCCACAGCAATACACTTGGCTTTGCGCCTGGATGCAGGTGGCCAAGGTCGGGGCGGGAGAGGCTTTGGGCGGGGTGCAGTGTCATGGCCGTCAGGGCCTCTTCAAAGGTCATCCTTAATTGGAGGCAGCCGAGGCGCAGTATCAGCAGCGGATCCATGCAGGCGCAGCTACCTGGGTTGAAGTCGGAGGCTAGGGCCACGTTGCATCCCGCCTCTATCATCTTTCGCGCCGGAGCGAAGTCGCGCATCCCCAAAAAGAGCGTGGTAGCGGGCAATAGCGTGGGTACTACGCCAGCCTTGGCCATAGCCGCCATGCCCTCGTCCGAGCAGAACATCAGGTGGTCTGCGCTTGCCGCCCCCACTTCCGCCGCCAATTCCGCGCCGCCTGTGTGCACAAACTCATCGGCGTGAATCCTTGGCTTTAGGCCCAATCTGCGGCCAGATTCAAATACCTGCCTGCCGTGCTCTGGCGTGAATACGCCCTCTTCCACAAAAATGTCGCAGTAGGAAGCAACGCCTGGTTGCCGCCTGACTAGCTCTGGCTGCCATTCTTCGCTGACAATCTTGATGTATTCATCTGGCTTTTCTGCGTATTCCGGCGGGATGTCGTGGGCGGGCATAAGTGTGACGTCTAGGCTCCAGCCGCGCCCTTTTAGCTCGGCATAGGACTGCAATAGGCGGGATTCGGCTTCGAGTTCCAAGCCATAGCCAGTTTTACATTCGACGTGCAAGACGCCCTTGGAGCGCATGTTTTGCAGACGGCTTTCGCCTATTTCCACAAGTTCCGCAACAGTGGCCTGTCTGGTGGCCCTGACTGTCTCCCTGATGCCTCCGCCCCCGGCGGCTATCTGCGCGTAAGTTTCGCCATGCAGCCGCCGATTGAATTCGCCGCTCCGGTCGCCGCCGAACAAGAGATGGGTGTGGGGGTCAACAAAGCCTGGCGTGGCGATGCGGCCCCTACCGTCTATGCGCTCAAAACCGGCGAACTCTTGCGGCAAATCTTTCTCCCTGCCCAACCAAGCTATCTTGCCATCCAGCAATGCGAGAGCGGGGGATTCGATGTAATCCACCTTCCACCTTTGGCTTGGGTCTGGCGTGACCAAGCTGCGTAGATTAGTTAGGAGCCTTGCGTTTTTCATAAAAACGTCTTTCCATCAATTACCAACTGTTTTCATCTGCCGCCCCACGCCCTGCAAAGCATATTGGTAAGGTTCGCCAATGGCGTGGGGCTTTTGCTCAACGCGCCGCCCTTGACGTCGGAATCGGTTTCCACAACAAGCGACACCAGTTTTTTCAGGCCCTCTGCGCCTATCCTGTCAAGGATTCTGGAGTAGCCGTCCAACAGGAACTCCTGCTTTGGCGTCAGCCCCAGCGCGGAGGCCGACTCCTGCCTAGACATGGGGCCCTGCTTTCGCGCGTCGAACAATCGACATAGGCGTTCCACTTCTTTGCGGGCCTGGCCCAATAGAATGAGCGGCGCGGCGTCGGGTTCGTCCTCTAGGGCCACCTTTAGGCACCTGATGGCTTCGCCGAGCTGCCCTTTCTGCCACGCCTGGCTCCAAGCAAACGCGCTTTGCTCCCCCAAGCGGAAAGTCGCCTTGTCCAGCAAGTCCCGCGTCACCGCCCTGCCCTCCGCGCCCAACTCCAGCACTTCCACGGCCCTGGCGAGGGCGCCTGGGCTGCCCCCGATGCGCTCCGCAAGCACCTTAGCAACGCCCGCGTCCAGCTTCAAGCGCAGCTCCTTTGCCTTGGCCTCCACGAATGCTATGGCTGCGGCGGGGTCGAGCGACCCGACTTTGAGGGCCCTGCCCTCTTTGGCCCAATCGCTGAACGGCTTGGCACCCAGCACTTTCCCGGGGCCGCTGGACAGCAGCCCCCTAGCCACAAGCAGCAGGCATGTGTCTTCTATAGGACTTGTCAGGAATTGCTTGGCCTCTTTGGGGATTTCCTTTGCCTTTTCGAGTATGTTGTCCGCCTGCGGGACTACTACGACCCTAGTGGCGCCGAATGGGGCGGTCTCCAGCAACGCGCTCTTGACTGTCGGCCAAGTGCAGCCTTCGGGGCAAGTGATCAGCGAGAAGTCCTCCCACTCGGGGTCAACGTGACGGGCCTTCCACGCTTGCACCGCCTCAGTGCGCCCATCCGAATCGTCCCCATGTACGAGCGCATACTTGGCCCTCGCAAAGGATTCTGGAACCGCCATCAGTCGCGCCCCGCAAGCAACTGGGTCAAAAAGCTCTCTGCGAAGTCGTCGGCTATCTCTTCGATGATCTGAATCTCCTTGGTGTCAAAGCTGGCAAAATTTTGATCCAGCCGGTACTGGCTCCTAAAGGTCAAGCGCGGCCTGTCCATCGCGATCTCCCCATTTTCGCCGTCGTACAGACGCAGGCTGGCCACGATCACCACTTCTATCCTAGTGGCAGAACCCGCCGCGCCCCGGACATTGCTGGCGACCAAGTTAAGGCCGAGCGGTATTATTTCGTACGAATCAATGGAGCCTTGCAGCACCCAGCGGGACCCCGAGCCAGGCGAGACCAGCTTCCACGGCGAAGCGGCAACTATCCTATTTTCGACCGCCTTTTTGAACACTTCTTCCAGCCCGCCCTGCTTGGTGTTGTTGAAAATCCGCCCAAGGCTGATGGTGCCACCGCGGGCGGCCCAGGGCGCTGTGTTTGCAGCCCTGTCTAGGCGATGGTAGCCGCAGCCCGCCAAGGATAGCGCGATGAGCAAGAAAATGGCGCGTTTCATAATTGAATTGTAGCACTCAAAAAAGCTGGGGAAAGGCGGCATGGCGCAATCAAACGGAAGGCTCTGCCCCCTTTTGCCCATAGGCCCCTATGTATGGCAGGTTCCTGTACATCTCATTCACGTCCATCCCGTAGCCCACGGCAAAGAAATCTTCTATTGTAAATCCAATATAATCAACAGATATATCCACCTTGCGGCGACTGGGCTTGTCCAAGAATGAGCAGATGCGGATGCTGGCGGGCGACTGGCCTTGCAGGAAGCCAACCACCTTGGCGAGCGTCCGACCCGTGTCAACGATGTCCTCGACTATCAATATGTCCTTTCCGCCCATCTGGCAGCCGGGGGCCAAGGAAATATTTACAGTGCCGCTGCTCTCTTGGCCTTGGCCGTAGCTGGACGCTTTCATGAAGTGTATCTGAAAATCCAGATCCACCGCGCGCGCCAGGTCGGCCATGAAAGTATATGCCCCATTTAGCATCCCCAACAGAACTAGTTTTTTTTCGGCATAGTCGTTGGCGATTTGTCGGCCAAGCTCGCCCACCCTTCTAGCGATGGCGTCTTGGGATATCATCGGCGTTACGTTTGTGCGGCGCATGGGCAGGCCTTTCATTTTCTATTCAACAATATTTGCTTGGCGGGGTCTAGTGATAAAGAGGGAGGAAATTGCCCCGGCTTGATTCTGCCGGAGCATTGGTTCATGATAATAGCTACGGTGACGCAAAAACCAATCACATTGCCTGCTGCCGCAGATTCCCCATACTATTCCGCCCAAGTAGCGGAGTGGGTGGGGGCAGCCCAAGCCGGCGACCAGGTGGCGTTCACCAAGCTGGTGGAGCTATTTCAGAGGGATGTGTACGGCAGGGCCTACTCCATACTCCGCAACCACCAAGACGCCGACGATGTTGTCCAAGACACTTTTTTGCGCGTCTATAGGGCGCTGCCGGGCTTCAGGGGCGAATCCACTTTCAGGACTTGGCTGATAACCATTGCCACGCGCCAAGCGCTGAACTTTTTGGACAGGAACCGCCTGAACCACTTGAGCATTGACGACGAAACTATAGCCGCCACAAACTCCGCCCTCAGGATAGAAGACAACCAAATGACGCTGCTAATGGACCAAGAATCCCGGCGGCTGATGCGAAAGGCGTTCCCCAAACTGCCCAAAAGGCAAAAAGAGGCACTGAGGCTACGCATACAGTGCGACATGAAGTATGACGAGATAGCCCAAAGGATGGGCACTTCTGTTGGCAGCATAAAGGCACAAATTTTTCATGCAATCAAAAATCTCACGAGGCGAGTTAAGGGAGGCAGGCCATGAGCTCCATTGACACATTTGAACCCGAAACCAGCGACGCCATTGGCACCGAATTTCCCCTTGGGTGCCAAGAAGCGCTCCGCGCCATAGAGCTAGACCCACTGAACTTGCCCATTGAGGCATTGCAGCACGTCTCCGCTTGCGCCAAGTGCTCTGAGGCTCGTGTGCTGTGGCTGGCCCAAGAAGATTTCGGCACCCAAATGACCCCTGCCGAATACTTTGACAAGCTGCCATCAAGGATTCTGCAAAAACTGCCTATTGCACAAAAAACGCCCCTTTACCGCCTCCCGCTGCTGGTTTCGGCGGCAACATTGCTATTGTTCGCTGGGCTGAGCGGCTACTGGTACGGGCGGCAGAGCCAGTTTTCGCCCATCATTCTGGAAGCGATTGTGCCCCCAAAAGACATGCGCGACCCCTTTATCAACGACCCCACTTCTTTTTCCAGCATCGAATTGTTTTCCCAAGTCCACGACCTGACGCAAGAAGAAGCTCAAACGCTGATGAAAGACCTTAAAAAGCAAGAGGCCAGCGTCCAACCCAAAAAACCAGAAAGTGATTAAAAGTGATTAGGTGATCAACATGAGCAAACACCCACATACCGTCTTTCCCCTCCTGGCTTCGCTATTCCTAGCTGCTGTGCCCATGCGGCCCTTGTCGGCCCAAGATGAGTGCGCGAAGCAGTCTGCCGAGCAGCAGCCCCAAGATGCGCCAAAAGCGCAGGATCAGCAAAAGCACCCAGACGCCAAAATTGAGCCAGAGAAATATTTGCAGTACCTAAAAGAAGCCAGGGTGGAGCAAATCAAGCTCCGGCTGGGAGTTCCCGAAGAAAGGGCCAGCGCGATAGCCGACAAGTGGGCCGAGCTGGAATCGCCCATAAGGGAAATACAGATGGCCCACATGGAAGTGTGGCGCAAAATGATGTTCATAGTTCAGGAAGCGTCGCCCGAAAAGGAAAAATCAAGAAAGATCAAGCCGCTAACCGAAAGATACATGGAACTAAGAAAAGGGATGCACGACGCCCGCCTGCGCCTTTACACAGAATTGCCCAAGATGGGCGACTCGCCCATACAGCAGGCGAGGATGCTGTTCGTGATGGAAGAGATGGAGCGCAAAGAGCGCGACGGCCTTAGGGCTGTGTTCGACAAGCGAAAGCAGGAACCCAAATAGCGGCAGCGCTGCGGTTAATAGTTCCAAATAGCTCTCAGGAAAAACCCCATCACAATCTAAGGTCAAACCGCTATAAAATGAACTTTCATTCTATGTGAGTTCCATCCATGAGCACCAAGGGAAAAAATCATTGGCTTGACACCGAAAAGGGCAAGGGCGGCAGGCGCCTAGCCATAATTAAAGCGGCGCTGAAGCTGTTCGCCACAAAGGGAGTTGCCGAAACATCGGTACCAGCGATAGCCCAAGCCGCTAGGGTGGCCGTGGGCACGCTATATTGCCATTTCAAGTCAAAAGAGGCACTGGCTAATTACCTAGTCAAAGAGGCATGCGAATCATTCTGCGGACACTTGTGGGAGGGCTTCCCGCACGACGCGGCATTCCGCCAGCAGTTTGGTTTTTTTTGGAGGCGCTACATCAGCTTTGCATTGGCCCAGCCCAACGCCTTTGCCTTCATCCACGGCCGCGCAAAAGACATGGAACTGGACGGGCCAAGCAAAAAGGCATTGGCGACCTTGGCGGAGACCGAAAATTGGATATTGGACAGGGGGCTGGCGTCCGGGGAGCTGGCGCCAATGCCCACACCAGCGCTGGGCGCGATGGTGCATGGCGCGGCAAAGGCACTTATCCAAGCGCAAAACGACTCTGCCATAAAGCTGGACGATATTTTGATCAGCCAGACAGAGTGCTGCTGCTGGGAAGCGGTTAGGAACAGGGGGTAGATATAAAGTTTGCGTCACGCGCCAAAATTGATGGGATCCCTGTCCAACTGGACCAGCCCCAAGCGGTCGGCGGGGGCGCCTTGCAATGCGCGGCCCAAATCCGCCCTGCTTTGTGACTTTAGTATCAACTGTTGCCAATAGCGGTTCTTGACGCGGGGTATGGGCGCGTTCAGCGGGCCAAGGATTTTTATTCCCTGAACCGCCCCAAAAAGCATGCGAAGCTGATCCAGCGGCTTGCTGGCATCTTCCGGCGTGTCGCCTTCCGATCTATACAGAGCCATAGATGTGAACGGAGGGTGGCCAAGGGCGCGCCTATAGGGCAGCTCCGTCTCGGCGAAGCCTTCAAAGTCCTGGGCGACTGCGTGCTGGATGGCTGGGTGGTCGGGGCTATATGTCTGCAAGATGACCCTGCCTGGCCTCTCGGCCCGCCCTGCCCTTCCCGCCACTTGGGTCAGCAGGTGGAATGTCCTCTCGCCGCTTCTAAAGTCGGGTATCCTCAGTCCCAAGTCTGCATTTATGATGCCCACTAGCGTCAAATTGGGGAAATTGTGCCCCTTGGCCAGCATCTGAGTCCCGACCAAGATGTCCACGTCTCCATGCTCCGCCGCTATCAGCGCGGCCTCGAGGGAACCCCTCCTGATGGTGGTATCCCTGTCCAGCCGCAGTATCCTTGCGTTTGGGAAGCGCTCTTTCAGGTGGCTTTCGATTTGCTCGGTGCCCTCACCCACGCCCCTAAGATGCTCGGCCCCGCAGTTGGGGCAGGCTTCAAGGGGGGCACATTCATAGCCGCACAAGTGGCATCTAAGACGCCAAGCGCCTTTGTGGTAGGTCAGCGTTATGTCGCAATTTGGGCAGCCCAGTGTCTCCCCGCAGGCCATGCACTGCCAAAAATTCTCAAAGCCGCGCCTATTCAGCAGCAGCATGGACTGCTCGCCGCGCTCCAAGACTTCCGCCATTCCGTTTAGCAATAGCGGAGAAAAGATCACTTTCTTTCGCGCCTGGCGATAACAATCCCGCAGGTCAACCACCTGGACGATTGGGAAATGCACACCCGCCGGGCGCTGGGTCAGCCGATGCAGCGAGTAGCGCCCCAAGGTGGCGGCGTGCCAGCTTTCTAGGCTTGGCGTCGCGCTTCCTAAAATCACAGGGCAGCCCTCCAACTGTGCGCGCTTTATCGCCAAATCTCTGGCGTTTATCCTTGGATGTTCCTCAGATTTGTATGACGCTTCCTGCTCTTCGTCAACAACTACCAGCCCAATGTCCCTGAGTGGGGCCAAGACCGCGCTTCGCACACCTACAAACAGTCGGGCGTCATTCATCAGCAGGCGCACCACGTCCGCCTGTTTCTCCGTTGCGTTAAGCCCCGCATGGCCCACTGCCACCAAGCCGGGGAACCTAGCCTCCAACCGGGCCAACAGGCGGGGCGTCAGGCCAATTTCGGGGACAAGCCAAAGCACACGTTTCCCCAGCCCCAATGCCTTTGCCGCAAGCTCCAAATAAACTTCCGTCTTACCCGACCCCGTTACCCCAAATAGCAGATGGACGCCAAATTTGCCCAAGTCAATACTGGACATCGCATTGCGCTGTTCTTCGTTCAGCGTGACCGACCTATGCACTAGGTCTTCTCGCTTTTGGCTGAGCAAATCCAAGCGCTTTGTGCGCTCGATGAGCCCCTTGCGCTCTAGTCCAGCTAACACGGAAGCACTGACGCCCGCTTCGCTTATAAGGTCGCGCTCCAGCTTGGCCCCTCCGGCCTCTTCAAGGCAGTTCAGCGCCAGAGCCTGTGCCTGTGTGACTCTTGACGGGTGCGGAGCCCCAGTCGCCCTCACCTCCGTCAGGCCGGCCCCCCTAAGATTTCTGCGGTGCAGAAGCGCCGACAAGTCTATCTCCCCCCTATGCCAAGCATCTCCGATGCCGCTCAACGTCTGCCACTCGCCGCAGTCGCGCAGTTCGGACAAATGGCGGCCATCTGGCAGCGCAAGCTCCCAATCCGCCTGAACCGCCTGGGGCAGACAAATCGCCATCAAATGAGCCAAGCCGCAGCAGTAGTAACTCGAAGCGAAATCGAGCAGCGCCATGAGCATGGGTGGCAATAGCGGAAATGGATCCAGCACAGTCTCTATGGGCTTTAATTGAACGTCTGGCGGCTTTTCGTCTGGCCCTAAGACAACGCCCCATGTCTTGCCCCCCCTGATCTTGGCGAGTACCCTCGTACCCTTCGACAGCCCATCCGGAGCCAAGTACGTCAGCGGGGCTATGGGGCGGGGGACTTCGATCAGTGTGGGTATTAATGGCATGGGCGATCCAAGGGGGGTGGCCCCCAAGTTATCTATTATATTATTGCCACAGCCTTTGCCGTCATAGATGATAAAGACACTCGGGCAAGCGGCCCAAGGAAGTGGACGACTACGAGATACCAAAGGAGGATACACAAGCACCAGGCTAGGCTGCCGCACCAGCTAGACCTGCTTTTCTTGGCGGAGGCGGCGGATGGGAAGAAATAGGTCGGCAGCCAATCTAGCAGTTGAGGTAAGCCATAAGGATAAACGTAAGCACACCGGAAATGATATACGCAAAAGGCCCAAGTTCGGGCTTAGGCTTGGCTACTTTTGGCCGCGCCGGGCTGCCCAGCACCTTGCACGCTGCCCAGAGCCAAAACGCTTTTTCAAACAGCCCATGCGACCTCCCTTGGAAGAATTAGGTCAACGCACGGCTTTCACGAACAGGGCAAAAAGAAGAATCAGGGACGCAAAAACCACGATTGTAATAATAGCCGCGACAGAGTCCACTTCGTCGGTAAGATTCATTTTTGGTTTTTTGGACTTTGGGTGCGCCTTGCATCCAAGCACCTTGCATCCTGCCCAGAGCCAAAACGCTTTTTCAAACAAGCCCATGCGACCTCCAAGATCGTTTGAAGTACCCCCAATCAAGGCCATCGATGCGTCATACATGACAGAGGCAATTGAGGGGGCGAAGAAATAACTTCTTTGCTCATCGCCAAGCGCCGCGCCCTGCGCCCCCTCAGCCATGCGCGAGTAATCAAAAAAAAGACCGTGAAATTGTATATCATGGCACCAATCAGCTTTATCGCATCGCGCAAGACGCTGACCACCACTGCAAGCATAAAGACGGCAAACAGAACTGGCAATACAAAAAACATGAAAAACATGCGCCCCTCCTTCTTGACGTACTCAACAGGAAAGCAGGCTCATCAGCCAAATGCCCACAAAAGCAATGAACACATAAGCAACGAGGCGAAAAAAAAGCTCGCCAGCACCCATTTCGTAACTGGTTGCGACCACCGGCTTCGGCTTGGCCTTGCTGGGCTGCGCCATGCACTTGAGAGTGCGTGTTCCAACCCAGAACCAGAAGACTTTTTCTCCAAAGCCCATGCGCCCTCCTTTGCCTTGCATACATTGTCTGCGGTTCATCACTGACTGTCAAGATAAAGTGCAATGATTTTCCTCTTGTAACTTGAAACTCGAAACTGGCTTAATAGCTGTTCCCAATCAAGTGGACAGACGAAGCATTGGACAGGATAGCGGGCGACACGCTGATTCATGGCTCCAAGGCCGCAGATTGGTGGTCGCGCCAGTCCGAGGGATTCAAAAACGGCATGGGCGACCAGCTAAGGATGGGCCTTTCGCAGGGCGAGTCAATCCCCGAACTGGTAAAGCGGATATTCCCCAACGAAGTCCACCTGGCCGAGGCGCAGAAAGAAGGTAGGGCGCAGCGCGACATCATAGGCACCGCCAAGCGCAACGCCGAGGCCCTAGTCCGCACGTCAACATTGACAGTCATGCGCGAAGCCAACATGGACGTTTACGCCGCCAACTCCGACGTTGTAAAGGGCGTTCAGTGGTGCGCCACTTTGGACGACCGAACCACCCCGCTGTGCCAGAGGCTAGACGGCAAAGTGTGGCTATTGCCCGACTACGAGCCAGACGGACACAATGAGCCGTTCCCCGGCACGTCAGCCCACTGGAACTGCCGCAGCGCGATATTGCCCGAACTGAAGTCTTGGGAGGACTTGGCCGAGGAAGCGGGCGGCGACACGGAATGGGCCAAGAAGATGGACGAATACCAAGAGGGCGCGGACGGCGGGGCGCAGAGGGCCAGCAAGGACGGATACGTGGACGCGAGGCTCAGTTATGAGGAATGGAAGAACGCGGTAATGGAGAGAAGCGGGGGAGCGCAGTCAAGCGTTACGCCGCAGCCCGTAGATGCCGAAACAATGAAATATTTTGAAGAAAAAAACTCGACCACGGCAATGGCGGAAGCAAAGAAGCTGGTGGGCTATGACGGCCCGATTTTCTGCAAGGACATGAACGCGGCAATAGACGAGATTTATGAGGAACTGAACAAGGCGCACGGGCTATCCCTAAAGAGGACGGGTGACGAGAACGACACTGCTGGTTTTTACTTCCGCGACAAAGCAGGGGTAGTGCCAACGCGGATAATCATAAGCAACGACATCACAAAGGAGTGTCCCAGCGGCAAGGCGCCTAGCGAATGGCTCAACCCAAATTATCTGCACAACGGGTACGACCACTATGATAATATCACCACTGAAGAGCATTTTTACTGGACTGTGGCCCATGAACTCGCGCACCATGAATACAACTTCATTCCTGGCGGCTCGCACATACAGGGGCATTACGACTTAATGGTTAAAATTATGGACATCCTCTGCCCCGGCGCATCTGCGCGGCCCCACACAAGATTACGCGGGTTTGACAATGAGCGATGAGAGTAAAGCGCGGCTTGAAACTTTTTTTGGCGAACTGCTCAAAAAAATCAAAGTGCCTAGCGGCATGGCGATTGAAATGCACAGCGGCGGCAAACTTCCGACCGACAACTGGAAAGGCGAGATAACTTGCGGGAGCGCGTACGCCCACGGACTCGCTGGCGCGTGCTATCCGAACCGCGTCCTAATCCTTGAGTCCTTCGTCGCCGCATGCATGGCCGACAAGACTGGTAGGCTGGCTGAATGGCTGGTTGCAAAACTGCAATTGGGCTTGGGTCAAGATTTGGATGCCACCGTCCAATTCGTGCTTATGTCTTAGGCCACTGCCCTCGGCTTGGGCTAGGGGCTGGCAAGGGCCTCCAGTGCCTCCCTATGGCCTCCCCTGCGCTATAGGGCTTGGCTAGGCCAAAGCAAAGCCCCCATAAAGCACTAGGGGCTTGCTAGGGGCAAAAAAAGGGGCTCGCGCCCCCAAAATGAACTAGAGAAAAATGGGGTAGTTGGTTTTGGAAAAATGGGGGGCTGCTGCCCCCCCTGTTAGACTTCCTACCCCCTCAAAGCCAATTCCACGTCCACTAGGCCCCATCCCATCAAGTCCAGGGCCCTCTGTGTGACTGGGCAGGGCTCGCCATTGGTGTAGGAAAGCGCTGCCTCTATCGCCATATCTGCTGCCTCGGCTGCCTTCAGCCAAGGGCCATGACTCCCTCCCTTGGCTGTGACCTCGTTAAGGGCCTCTTGCGCTCTGTGTGCTGCGTGTAGCGCGTCAAGGGCTGCTGCTTTTGCCAAGTACCCCATTATCCTTGCCTCGCTCATTGTCGCCCTCCAGTTGAAAGATTGGGGCAGGTTATCCCTGCCCCTGCTAGGTTGCTATCAAAATGCTGATATGGCTCGCGCTGGAACGCTAAAAAGGTATTCTAAGGAGGGCCCATTGGTCGTTATGACTAGTTCAGGCTCCCTTGGCTGCGCCTTGGACACTAGGATGTGCCTGTCCTTTTTTGGCCTTGGCTTGGGGCTGCGCTTGGGCTTGGGCGCCAATGCCGGGATCTCAATTGCCTCTGTGGCCTTGATGCCCCCAGGCCCAAGGGCGCTGTGTACTGCCAGGCGCTTGGCCTCGGCCAAGTCCGATTTGGCATAGTCCCTCGCATACCAGGCGTTGGCAGGTACGACGTGCAATGCGTACGTGTCGGCTTTGTCGGTCGGCGCTGCATTGGCATACTCAATGGCCTCGGCCAAGGGCACCAGCATGTAGTCCCCATCCCGATAGACTACAGTGCATGCCCCCCAGTTGTATTCCCTGACGACGATGTACTGCTCAATGGCCTCTGTTGGCTCAGGCTGCGCCTCTGTCGCTTGGGGCTCGCTCTTGGCTGCCCTTGCTGCCCTTGGGCGCTTGCTGCGCTTGGTCGGCACGTAGCCCCAAACCCCTGCCATTTCTTCCAGGCTGATTGTCGCCTTGGGCTGCTCAATGGGCTGTGTGGGCTGTGGCTCAGGCTGTGTGGACTTGGGTGCATCCCAAGCTGGTATGCTGCAAACTACCAGCTTATCCCCTATCCCAGGCGCTATGCGCTCGGCCTTGGCCCTGATAGCGCTGTGGACTTGGGCGACTATCAAGGGCAGTATCCTGCCAAGAATTACGCTCCCTTGGCTGTCCTGTAAAGGCCCTCGTCGCAGTGGGCGAAGTCACCGGCGTCTGGGCTGCAACGGCTGCGGGCCATTTTTCGTGCCGCCAAAAATCTCTTGTGTCAGAGAGCCATTTTTACGATACCTTATTTATTACAGGATTTTTACTTCTGAGGATTTTTGAAATGGCAGAGCCGCCCCCCTTGCTTCCAGTCACGCTTACATGCAGCACGGACCTCAGGTTCATAGACCTGATCCAAGTGGTAGGGGCAGAGCTGCTCAAACACATGAGCTTCACTCAGGAGGACAGCGAGATGATCTGGCTGGCCGTGCAAGAGGGCATCGCAAACGCCATGAGGCACGGCAACAAGTTGGACACATCGAAGGCCGTCACAGTCAAGTTTGTCCCTGGCTATGAGCATTTTGAAATTCACATCACCGACCAAGGCAAGGGCATAGACCTAGAATCCATCCCAAACCCCAACTTGCCGGAGAACCTGCTAAAGCCCAGCGGCCGCGGCGTGTTTTTTATGAAGGAAGTGATGGACTCGGTCGAAACCAAGCGCTCCGAATCCGGCAACACGCTTGTTTTGATCAAGAAGAGGAAGGGGCGCTAGGGCTTATGCCCTTCACTGGCCCCCATAGTTGAACCAGAACCTCACGCCAAGGGTCTCCCCTTCGTATTCTTCTGGCAGCCTTGGCAGCGTGGTTCGTTTTACGGCTTGCAGCGCCATGTCGTCCATGTCCGCCTTGCCGCTGGATATGTCCACCCTTGGCGCCTCGATTTTGCCGTCCCTCTTTATCCGGAAATACACCAAGACACGGCCTTCTCCGCCGCGCATCTGAATCCAGTTTTTTGTCACGCTGTCCTGTATCTGCTGGGCGTACCACAGCGGGAAATCGCTTGCCCCGATGAATTCTTGCAATATGCCCGTACCGCCCATGCCCCCTTTGGTGGGCTTTAGCCCGGGTATGCCTGAACCCTGCCCCACGCCGCCAACGCCGCCACTGCCCGCCGCGCCTGGCACTGCGACCTTAGAGGGATTCGCTCCTTTTGCGGCTACTGTCGCAGTCCCTTTGCTCTCTGGGTTGGGGTTGGGGCCGACCTTTGGCGTGGTAGGCTTTGCTGGGGGGGCAACATCTTTGGGGGGCTCCACTAGCGGCTTTTGGGGGCTCTGAGGTGGCTTGGGGGGCTCGGTCTTTTTGAGAGGCTCTTGGGCCGGTCTCTCTGGCGCGGTCTCTTCCACCCGCCTCTGCCTCCCTCTCGTCTTTCCCTCCTCTGTTGGTGCCGAGCCGCCCGATGCGCCACCCGACGCGGGAAGCGTGACCCACCGAATTTTTTCATCGGCAATTTTTGGCGCGGAATCGGGCCAAAACAAAATAGACGCAACTACAGCGGAATGGATGACAAAGCTGATTGCAAAGGCAATAGTCCTGCTGGGGACTCCCGCTTGGCCCCTCTTTCTCAAAAGGTCTTCAAGCTCCCGGCTCAACTATTCCACCGATCCATGTCCATGCAGTCCCAGGCAATAGAAGCATTCATTTGGCGTCGCCGCCTTTCTCTGGCAGGGCCTGCTGGGACGAAAGGCCCACATTCGTGTACCCCGCTTCCCTAATCAAGTCCATCAGCTCGACCACTTTTCCATAAGAGACGTGCTGGTCGCCCCGCACAACGACTCCCTTGGCTATGGCTGATGCCGTGGCGCGGGTTTTTAGCTCCGCCAGCAACTGGGACGGCATCATTACGCGGCCATCAAATTCGTATTGTCCGTTCCCCGCTAAAGTCACCACTGGTGCCTGGCTCTCGATGTTCTTCCCCGTGCGAGATTCTGGCAGGCTCACGTCCATGCCCGTCGTCAGCATGGGTGCGGCCACCATGAAGATGATAAGCAACACCAGCATCACGTCAATCATAGGAACCATGTTTATGTCTGCCATTTGGCCGTCTTGTCTAGACCTTGGCGAAAATGCCATTTGAGCCTCCCTGAAGACATTGTATAGTCAATTGACTTGAGAATCGTAACACATTGGCATGCTTCGCCTGCCCATTCCGCTCTCCGCCTTGTGGAGGTGCGGTTAACCCACCGCAGGGCGGGGGGTTATGCATCCAGCGCAATTCCAGCGCTCCCGCTTGGCGGCTCGCTCCATTTTCGGCGCAGTCCTCTCGGTATCCTGCGCTTACGCTTGGATACGCGAGACATCCGTTGTC
>Ga0268262_10002855_pt1 | contig 19457 bp, 21 predicted proteins | sample TergutNc150P3_FD_190354 | JGI IMG/M metagenome (GOLD analysis project Ga0268262, IMG submission 190354) | Nasutitermes corniger P3 segment gut microbial community from laboratory colony in Florida, USA - Nc150 P3 (SPAdes) (version 2) | ecosystem: Host-associated > Arthropoda: Insects >...
TGGAAAACACAATACACGATAGTTTGATGTTCAATTTTTACAATCACCCCGATGTGCAAAAAGAACTTCCCTTAGCAGAGCAAGCTGTTTTAGAAGGCAAGGAAAGTCCGTTCAAGGCGGCGAACAGATTGCTCAGTTATTTTTCTCGCTGAACATTTTGAAAATATAATCCCTGTATGGGCATTTGGGCATATTGTTTTCTAAATGTGCTTTCATTTTTTCCCAAGGAACAAATCCGCGCTCAATGGCTATCTCTTCTAAGCAGGCTATTTTAAGGCCTTGTCTGGATTCAAGGGTATAAACAAAATTGCTCGCTTCTAAAAGAGAGGCGTGTGTGCCTGTATCTAGCCATGCAACTCCGCGCCCTATTTTTTTCACAAATAATGTTCCCTCTTTCAAATACATTTTGTTTATATCTGTTATTTCAAGTTCGCCTCTTGCGCTTGGTTTTAGAGATTTGGCTTTTTCCAAAACTGTTCTATCGTAAACATACAAACCCGGAACTGCGTAATTGCTTTTTGGCTTTGCAGGTTTTTCTTCTAAAGAAAGTGCTTTGCCATTTGCATCAAATTCAACAACTCCATAACGCTCAGGGTCGTTAACCGCATAGCCCAGTATGCGCGCACCTGTGAAATTTTTTGTATCTGCCATTATACCATACAAATCAAAAGCCCCGTAAAAAATATTATCACCTAAAATCAATGTGCAAGCTTGGTCTTTAATAAAATTTTCTGCTATCAAAAAAGCCTGTGCTATGCCCTCTGGTTTTGGTTGAGCGGCATATTGAATATTTAAACCCCATTGATTTCCGTTGCCAAGCAGGTTTTCAAAACGTGGCAAATCCACAGGAGTGCTTATCAGCAAAATATCCTTTATCCCTCCGAGCATCAGCGTAGAGAGAGGATAATAAATAATGGGCTTGTCGTACACGGGTTGCAGTTGCTTGCTCGCAACTGCGCTCAGAGGATAAAGCCTAGAACCCGCGCCTCCAGCTAAAAGAATACCTTTCAACTTTTTTACCCGCTAACCTGCACATTGAATGTTTTTCCGCCAACGCTAACACCATAATTAACGGTGCCACTGATGGGTGCAAATACAAGTGGAGATGCAGCAGGTGGTGCAGCATGAGCAACGGCAGGTGCGGCAGTCGCTGGAGCAGCGGGTTTCTTTTTGGGAACGCTAACTCTTGCTTTTCCCTGCAAGAAATCCAAACCTTTGTTGCCGCCTTTTGTTGCCATTGCGCCAATTATGAAAATATTTTCATCGGTCACCGGCAAATGGTTATCTTCCAAAACTTTTTTCGCTTTTGGAATACCCGGTTCCAAAACATCTAAGGGATTTCCAGTGAACACAGGTTTTTTCATCTGCTCGCTTGCAATTTTCACTATTTCTGGATCTGGGCTTCTGGGTGTTTTTCCAAGGTAGCCAAGAACCATATTGCCATAGCCATCTGTTATTTTTTTCCAAGGGCCTTGAACTGTGTTCGCATAAGCCTGTTGGAAATAGAATTGAGAAACAGGGGTAACGCTTGAGCCAAAGCCGCCACGAGCCACGCACTCCGCCATGTTTTTAATCACTTGCGGGTAAAGGTGGAATGTTTTAGTTTCGCGCATCATCAAGGTGTTTGCGGTTAAAGCACCGCCTGGCATTGGGCTAAAAATAACTTCGGGTTCAATGGCCAGAGCCTCAGGTGGAAAGTCGTATTCTTTGAAGCACTCCTTGCTCACTTGGTTTGCTTCCATAATTTTTTCAACATCAATATCCAAAGTGTAATCTGTGCCTTTTAAAGCGTGCCAAAGAGAGAGCAAATCCGGTTGGGCTGTTCCGCCGCTGAGCGGTGATCTGCCGCAACAAACGCCGTCTGCTCCGCCTTCAATGGCTGCCACATATTGGGCAATGCCTGTTCCGCAGGTATCGTGAGAGTGTATGCGAAGTTCCACTTTGTCGCCAAGGAGTTTGCGCGCCTGTTTAAAGGTTTCGTGAACTTTGCGAGGATTTGCCGTGCCGCTTGCATCTTTAAAGCATACGCTCACAAAAGGAACGCCGGAATCCAAAATCTTTTTCAAGGTTTCAAGGTAAAATGCAGGTTCGTGCGCACCCTCGCCCTTGCAGTGGCGGGGCAGTTCCATCATAGTTACCACAACCTCGTGCTCCAAGCCCGCATTTGTTATGCACTGCCCCGAATATATGAGGTTATTCACATCGTTCAAAGCATCAAAATTGCGAATGCGTGTCATGCCGTGCTTTTTGAACATTTTAGCGTGCAAATCTATCATATCTCTGGGCTGGGGTTCCAAAGCAACCACGTTTATGCCGCGAGCGAGCGTTTGCAAGCGAATTTTAGGACCCACCGTTTTGCGGAAAGTGTCCATCATATTAAAAGCATCTTCGTTGCAATAGAGGTAAGGTGCTTGGTATCTTGCGCCGCCGCCAGCCTCAAAATGCTCAATTCCCGCATGAACGCCCGCTTCTAAAGCTGGGAGAAAATCTTTTGTCAAAACGCGAGCGCCAAAAACCGATTGAAAGCCATCGCGAAAGCTAGTATCTTGGAATAGAATCTTTTTCATAGGGTAAATATAGAAAAATCACGCTTCCTCGTCTATTTTGCTGCCCTTCTCGCCGAGGTTTGGTTCTGGCGGGGGTTCAACTTTTTTTTGCGTTTCGGTTTCGCGTTCTTTTCTCTGCTGGTATTGCCTGCTTTTTTGCGTGCTTGCAAGCGACTGGCCTGCTATAACCTTGTCTATTTCTTCTCTGTTTAAAACCTCGTGCTCAAAAAGAGCCTCGCTCAGGGCATCTAGTTTATCGCGGTTTTCTAAAAGAATTTCGCCAACTCTGCTCACCTGAGCTTGAATTATGTCGTTCACCGCATCGTCTATCATCTCTGCGGTTTTTTCGCTCATCTCTTTTGGCTTGCTTATTTCCCTGCCTAGGAATATTTCGTCATTGTTTTTGCTATAGGCTATTGGACCTAGCTTTTCGCAAAAGCCCCATTCGGTCACCATTTTGCGAGCGAGTTCGGTTGCCCTTGCAATGTCGTTTGAAGCACCTGTGTCTTGCTTGTTGAACACCATCATTTGAGCGAGCCTGCCTGCCATTAAAATTGCGATTTGGTCTTCGGCGGCTTCTTTGCTCATAGAAACTTTATCTTTTTCAGGCAAGGAAAGAGTTACGCCAAGGGCACGACCTCGCGGGATTATGGTTAATTTGTGCAAGGGGTCTGCATTTTTGCACATAAGGTTTATCAGAGCGTGACCTGCCTCGTGACAAGCCGTCATTCTTCTATCTTCTTCGCTCATCAAAAGAGATTTTCTCTCCGCACCCATCCAAAGTTTGTCGCGAGCCTCTTCAAAATCTAACTGCGTAACAGTTGGATTTCCAAACCTTGCCGCCATAAGAGCCGCTTCGTTCACAAGGTTTTCTAAGTCTGCTCCGGCAAGCCCCGGCGTTCCTTTTGCAATATCTTTTACATTAACTTCTTTGTCTAACGGCACTTTGCGTTTTTCCAGATGTACTCTCAAAATTGCCTCGCGCCCCACCAAATCCGGAAGCCCCACAACAACCTGCCTATCAAAGCGACCAGGCCTTAGCAATGCTTTATCCAGAACATCTGGGCGGTTTGTGGCTGCAACCAAAATAACTCCTTCGTTGGGAGCAAAACCATCCATTTCAACAAGCAATTGGTTCAAAGTTTGCTCGCGCTCATCGTGCCCGCCGCCAAGCCCTGCGCCGCGCTGCCTGCCAACCGCATCAATTTCGTCTATGAATAAAATGCAGGGTGCATTCTTTTTCCCCGTTTCAAATAAATCCCTAACTCGGCTTGCTCCAACGCCCACAAACATCTCAACAAAATCCGAACCGCTCATGCTGTAAAAATTAACGCTTGCCTCTCCTGCCACAGCTCTTGCCAAAAGCGTTTTTCCCGTACCTGGAGGACCAACCAACAAAACGCCTTTTGGTATGCGCCCACCCAGCTTATCAAATTTTTTTGGGTCTTTCAAAAAAGAAACCAATTCTTCCAAATCCGCTTTTGCTTCATCGCAGCCAGCTACATCTTTGAATGTGGTTTTGTTTTTATCGTTGTTTATTAAAATAGCCTTGCTTCTGCCAAAAGAAAACAAACCTCTCCCGCCCATTCCGCCTGTTTGCTTTGCCATCATAACCCAGAACAGACCCATTATCATCAGCACGGGCAAAAATGCAATTATATGATTCACCCAAGTATTTTCATCGTGCAAAACTCGCACATTTTTTCCAAGTGACTCCCACTGCGCAATAATTGAATCTGGAATGTAAAGCATATAAGAGCGAAATGGCTCCTCATTTGCCGGCACCATTTCTGTGGCAAAAAGACTTGGCTTCACCACGCGAGGTTTTTCATTTGCGGATAGTTTGCGTTTGCCAAATATTTCTATTCCGTCTGGCGTGGTGCGAAGGCTAAGGGAATCTATTTTGATGGTTGGGCTTGCCATCCACTCCATGAGCTGCGTGCGTGAAATTTCTTTTACCGGATTTTCTGAATACATTTTGAGCATTGCAAAAGCGAGCAAACACATTGCGGCTATGAATAAAAAATTCTTTGGCCGCATAGGTGGCATTGGCGGCTGTTTTGGAATCTTTGGCGGTTCTGGCTTTTGCATTAGGGGAAAATAGAAATTTTCTACATTGTCCAGAGCAATGAAAATCCTAAAATCCTTTGTGCGAGAATTCGCAGTTCCCATTGCCACGGCACTTGTGGTAATATTTTTTGCCATACAAGCGTATAGAATTCCAAGCGGTTCAATGGAAAACACCCTCTATGAGGGGGATTTCCTTTTAGGATTAAAATTTGTTTATGGCATTCCAATTCCATTTTCGTACAGCAAAATACCCATTTCCGAGCCTGATGTTGGTGAAATTGTGATATTCCGCTACCCGGGCGAACCGGAATACCCGGATTATAATAACAAACGCTATGCTCACATTGCAAATGCCTTGATGCTAGGCAACTTTTTTTGGGACAAAAAAGCACCAGAGGGAAGCCCAAAATTAATCCACTACGCAGACGGCCCAAAAGATTATATAAAAAGATGCGTGGCAAAAAGCGGGCAGCGTGTTGCGGTTAAAAACGGCAAGCTGTTTTTGAATGGAGTGGAGCAACGCTTGCGAGGTCTTGGGAAATATACGGAAAAGCGCAGAGAAAACACGCCAAGAGATTATTTAAAAGAAATAAAAGTTCCTGTCCCAGACGAGACCATAATTTTTGATACACTTTCTATTCACGACCTTTGGTGGATTCGCTCGCTTATGGTTCAAGAAATGCCAGATAGCCTCGTTGAGTTCAAGATAATTTTAACCAAAAATGGGCAAAGACTGCAAAATTATACCTTTGAGAATTTTCGCGTACCTATAGAAAACCACAAGTATTTGCTGCTGAACACGCTTTTCAGTCAGAATAAAATAATCCCGCAAAATTTGAAAATGGGAGATACCATAAGCGGTACCATTGATTTGGACTTTTTCAACAAATATGCCCGCACAGGATTTTTAACTCGCTATAATCCCAATATGTTGCAAAAAAGCATCTTCGGCAGCCGCCTTGTTGGTTATGATGCTTTTGACGGTTCGCAGTTAGAAGACTTGGAAGCCAATGTGGCACTTGAAGATAGTTTGGAATTGAAGTGGCAAATAACAGTGAACGGAAAACCGGTTAATCAATACACAGTAAAAGACCAAGTTTATTTTATGATGGGTGATAACCGCGACAATTCCGCAGACGGTCGCTATTGGGGTTTTGTGAGCGCAAGGAATATAAAAGCCAAAGCTTTCATAATATATTTTAGCCTAGACAAAGAATCCAGAGTTGAATTGCTAAAGCCTTGGACTTGGGTTTATCTGCCAGCCGATATCCGCTGGAGTCGCATCGCTAGGATTATACATTTTATATAATAAATGTTGATTTATTTGCTAGGGTATAGGGTTTTGGGGTTGGGGTATAGGCGTTTTAAAAAAAATGGCTTGTTCCATACCCCATACCCTATACCCCATACCCTAATAACTGTGGTTCCTGCTTTGACAAACAGTGCAAACTTCCGCCTTCTTCAATGGGGGTTGTGCAATCTATGCCAATAACTTCTCTGTCTGGAAATATTTTTTTGAAGTATTCCAACGCGGCAAAATCATTTTCGCAATTATATATAGGAACAAGCAAACCGCCATTCACAAATATGAAATTCATATAAGAGGCTGGCAAAGTTGGAGGTAGAGATAAAACATCTATTTTTGCAGCTTCGTAATGCTCACCAAGCCAAGTTTCAATTTCTTTTTTTTCCTGCTCAAAACCCTCTGCCATAACCACGTGATTTTTTGCAACAAAGCGGGCGAGGTTGTCTATGTGGCCATCGGTGTGGTCGCCGTCTAAACCTTTTGGCAAAATTTTAAGAGATTTTATTCCAAACGATTCTTGCACATCATTTAAGAATTCTTTTTCCTTTTCTTTTGAATTGCGGTTTTTTCCAAAAAGGCAGGGAGCCGTTGTTAAGCAAAGCCCATCGCCATTGAATTCCACCGCTCCGCCTTCCAATATCCAAGGATATTTTTCAATCGGGATTTTCATAAATTCTGCGATTTTGTCTGGGACTTCATTGTCCGAGTTCCAAGGCGGGAATTTTTCGCCCCAAGCGTTGAACTCGTAGCTCACAATTTTACCTTCAACAAAGAAAGGGCCGTAATCCCTAATCCAAATATCATCGTGGGGAATTTTCAAATCGTCTAAAATTTTCACCGGCTGAAAGCGAGAAATTGTATCTATGAGTTTTGAATAAAAAGTATTTATCTGTTCTCTGCGCGATGCCCAGTTTTGTTCATTTATCGGCAAAGCGAGCCAAGTAGCCGCTTGTTCTTCCCACTCCGCCGCATAGCGAACATTGTCGTTCATTGCTCATTCCACACATTCAAAATATCATAATACAAATCAACTCTGCGGTCTCTTAAATGCGGCCAAATTCTGCGGTTCTGTTCTATTTCGTCAAAGTCTATTTCAGCAGACATTGTCGCAGTATCTGTTGAAAGTTTTTTTATCACAAAACCGTCTGGTGCGCATAAAAAAGAATTTCCCCAAAAAGACAGATTTTTTTCTTTGCCCGTTCTATTTGTTGCCAAAACAAAAATTCTGTTCGCTATGGCGTGACCGCGCATAACTGTTTGCCACGAATCCAGTTGGCGAGCATAGACTTTTTTTGGTTCGTGCAAATCCCAGCCTATGGCTGTTGGGTAAATTAAAATATCTGCGCCGGAGAGCGTCAAAATGCGAGCCGCTTCGGGAAACCATTGATCCCAGCATATCAAAACGCCCAAATTGCCTGCGCTTGTGCGAATGGTTTTGAATCCTGTGTCGCCCGGGGTGAAATAATATTTTTCGTAAAAGCAGGGATCGTCTGGAATGTGGCTTTTGCGGTAAAAGCCTGCAACCGAGCCATTTCGCTCAAAAACGAAAACGCTGTTGTGATAAACCCCTCTTGCTCTTTTTTCAAAAAAAGGAAAAATCAAAACGCAGTTCAGCAACTTGGCTAAATTTTTCCACTCCTCTATGATAGGGGAATCTTTTGCGATTGCATAATCAAAATGTTTTTCGTTTTGCTCAAAAGGAAAATAAGGCGTGTGGCAAAGCTCCGGCAGCACAAGCAAATCAAATTTGCCCTTATTCGCCAAAGCCTTGGATTTATACCACTCTAGCGTTTTAGCCGAGTTCCCAAGCCACTTGCCTTGCAGAGAGAGAATTTTTATTTTTTGCATTACGTGTGCAATATAGAAAAAATTTCTATTTTTCTAAATTATCACTTGGATAAACGGAGAATTAAATGCAAGAGTATATTTACATTGTTCAAGCATCACTGGAACCTTCAAAATGCAAAATTGGCAAGACCAGCGACCTTGAGCGCAGATTGAAAGAATATAATAATATGACAGGCAAGTCCAAAGACAATATTTACAAGTATTTGTTTGCCTGCGAGGTTAAGGATATGGCTCAGGTGGAGAATGCTATTAAAGAACAATTTTTCCGCTTTCGGGAGGCAGCAAGCAAGGAAATATATTTTTGCAACCCTCACTTCTTTAAGGATTATGTCAATTTTATTAAGTCTCATAAATTGTTTATGAAAGAAATTTACATCAAAGAAGAAGACAAAAAGCAGGTAGTGAAAATCGTAAAGAGAACAAAACCTTCTCTTAAAGAAAGAGGACTTACAAAAAAAGCTGTACTTCAAAAAGCACAGCAGGTAAAAAATGACGAATTCTATACTAGATACGAAGATATTGAAAAAGAACTATCTATGTATGATAAAAAAATTTGGAAAAACAAAGTTATTTTTTGCAACTGTGATGATGCCGTTGGCGATGACGAAAATAGCACGTCTCCGTTTGCTTTGTATTTTTTGCGGAAGTTCATTGAGCTTGGATTGAAAAAACTGATATGCACCCATTATAGCGGTCCTGTAGATTTGTTCAATCAGGGCACAAAAGGATATATATTTACCAAAGATGGTTTTAAAGAATTTAAGGATTATCCAAGAGGTTATTCAGGGAGTTTTGATGACCCACTGTCACTCAAAATACTCAATGAGGATGCGGACATAGTTTGCACCAATCCGCCTTTTTCAAGAATGGCAGATTATTGGAAGATTGTCATTGAAAGCGGAAAGAAGTTTTTGATTGTATCTAATGAAACAAATGTTAAAAATGATGCTTATATTCCATATTTTATAAAAAGACAGGTATGGACGGGATATAATGATTTGCGTTGGTTTTTAACGCCAAAGAAAGAACTTACACGTGCGGCAGCTTTTTGGTTTACAAACTTCAATGTTAAAAATAGACCAAAGTATAAAAATCTAAAAATAATTCCGTTGAAAGATATACCAGAAAAGTATAAAAAATACGATGATTCAAAAATATTGTTAGTTGATTATTGTTATATTCCAGATGATTATAAGAAACCTTTTGCCGTATCTACAACACCAATTTTAAGCGGTATATTGGAAAAAGGATATAAAATAGTGAAGGAAAAACAATATAGACCTTATATAGACGGTAAAGAAGTTTTCGCAAGAGTGCTGATTCAAAAAATATAATTTCTATCTTATCCATATATGCGTTACCTTATCATATTCACAAGCTTTTTCCTATTTGCCGCCTGTGCTGGCAAAAAACCGCCTTCGCAAGTGGAGCCTCAAGCTCAAGCCAATACGGTGGTCGTAAGAGACACAATTAAAACAACAGACAGCGTTTATATAAAAGAAACCGAGTCTTTCAGAACCTTGCAAAAGAGCATAGATTCCTTGATTGCCAGAAAAGAAACGGACAAAGCCATTGATATGCTGAAAAAACAAGTTCAGTATTACAATAATCTAGACCAGCTCGGTTTTAGAACTCTGCAACTCGCAAATTTGCTCCACAAAACGGGGCGTAGTGCAGAAGCTCTTGCTATTTTGGAGAGTTTTGCTGTGTATAAGCCTGCGGTAAATTTTTGGATAGACAGCGCAAATGTCCTTTACGATAAAATCTCGGCTGTTAGCAAAAGCCAAGAGACAAAGGTGGACAATGAAAAACAGGAAGTGATAAATTCCTTGACCGCCCAAATTCGCAACTTGAAAAATGCAAATGCAAATCCAGCTCTTATTCAAGACTTGGCAGACAGCTTGCGTACAATAGCTCCCGGAGATTCCGTTATGACGTGGCTTGCAAAGCAAGTGCCTTCTCAGTCGGAAAGTTCAGATACTTTTTGCGAAGAACAGAGAAAAATTGCAGCGGCAAATTTTGCGGCATCTCGTAAAAACAAGGCAAAAGAAAACGCCCTTTTAACCGAAGCCATAGCCGCTTTGGATAAATGCTTGGAAAGAACTCCATCGCCAGATATGAAAAAGAAGGTTGAGCAAAATAAGGATATTTTGGAAAAGGTGAGGGCAGGCAAAAATTAATTGAGAGCCAAAGTTTGAGAACTGAGAATTATTTTACAATTCTGGTAATTTTTGGAGTTGTGTTTAAGATGTATTCTTGCACACCTCTTAGACCTCTTGCCCCTTATGCAGCTATAAGAAACATTCCTCAAAACACCGATGTGACGGGAATTGCCGCTTGGGACAATGTTCTTGTGCCGTGGCTTGGAACTCCTTATTTGCCGGGTGGAACCACAAAAAACGGAGCGGATTGCAGCGGTTTTGTCAGTAGCGTGTTTATGGAAAAAGAAAGAATGTATATTCCCAGAAGCACAACAGAGGAATATAAAATGGGAAAAGATGTAACCGGAGATAATTTAGTTATAGGCGATTTGGTTTTTTTTGGCGAAGGCAGAAGAGTTAGCCACGTTGGGATTTATGTGGGTAGAGGTAATTTTATTCACGCGAGTTCCTCCAACGGAGTTATGGTGAGCCCTTTGGAAGACAATTATTGGAAACCGAAATATATAGGTGCAAGGAGGTATTTATGAATACAGGAAAATTCGTTTTGAAAATTTTATGCCCCGACCAAAGCGGCCTTATCGCGGCATTCACTAGTGGCATTGCACAAAACGGTGCAAACATTTTGGATTTAACGCAGCACACATCAGAAGATATAAACATATTTTTTTTGCGTGCCCTTATGGAATGCGAGAACGATGCCATTCCAAAAATAAAGGATCATTTTTCCAAAATGGAAAAAGAAAAATCCATGCAATGGCAATTATACGATGCAGAGCATAAAACTAGACTCGCACTTTTCGGTTCCAACACGGACCACTGCCTTTACGAACTTTTGCTCTCTCACAGAGACGGTGCCCTGCCCTGCGAATTTACCTGCATAATTTCAAACCACGCAGTTTTAGAACCTCTTGCGAGATTTTTCAATCTGCCATTCTTTTTGGTTCCAAGCACTCTCCCCAAACCTGAGCAAGACAAAAAGTTCAACGAAATTTTGCACTCCTCGCAAACAGAGGGAATTGTGCTTGCCCGCTATATGCAAATTTTGAGCAAGGAATTCACAGAGGCGTGGAATGAACGCATAATAAATATTCACCACGGTTTTTTGCCCGCGTTCAAGGGTGCAAAACCTTATCATCAAGCTTGGGCAAAAGGTGTTAAGATAATAGGAGCAACCGCGCATTTCGCCACCGCAGACTTAGACCAAGGCCCTATCATTTGGCAAGGCGTTCAGCAAGTTGCAGACACAGGTAGCATTGAGCAGTTTATTCAAATTGGCAAAGAGGTGGAAAAGCGCACTTTGTTGCAGGCTCTAAAACTTTGGTTGGAACACAGGGTATTTTTGCACGAAGGGCGAACTTTTGTTTTGTAGGGGGTATCTAACTACCTTCTCATCCTGCTTATCTCCACCGCACCGCCATCTCTCACAGGTGATGCGCCAGCGCACAAAACGGTGTCGCCTGCACTCACACCAGAAAGCACCTCAACTTTATCCACAAAGCGAGTTCCTATTTCTATGCGCGTGAGTTTCGCTTTGCCACCCTTGTATAAATACACGGTGCTGCCAAGGGCATCGCTGCCTATTGCCTCTGGCGGAACAGTGAGCGATTCCCTTGAAGGCAAATCCAGCGAAAATTCAAGAGGTGCGCCCGGCACAAGGTCTTCGGGATTATCTATTATAATCGCTCTTGCGAGCAAAGTTCTTGTAGAAGCATCCAATGAGCTCTCCAAAGCATCAACAGTTGCTTTGTAATTTTTTCCAGCACGGCCAATTTCCACATCCATTCCGACTTTCAAAATAGAGGCGTATTTGTCTGCAACTGAAAAATCCACTTTCAAGGGATATTTTTGAACTATTTTCACAATGGGTTCGCCAACCGCAAGCCTTTTTCCCAAATTTATTTTGCCAATGCCGAGTTTTCCATCAAAGGGTGCGCGAATTGTGGCTTTTGATAAATTGGCTGCGGCATCTATGGAATCTGCCTGCGCTGTTTGCAAATCTGCCTCAACAAGTTCCCACTCCTGCGCAGAAATTGCTTTTGCATCAAATTGCTGTTTTTTTCTATGCGCGGTACTTCTGGAAAAGGAGAGCTTTGCATTTGCTTTTATCGCTGCTGCGCGTAAGTTGGCATCGTCTATTTTCACCAAATTCTGACCAGCCTTCACATTTTGTCCATCATTAAAATAAACCGCCAAAATCCTGCCTGCCATTTCTGCTTGTATTTCAACCTCTTTAGATGGCAACAGAATTCCAAGCCCACGTACGGAACTTTTAATATCTTCGGTTTTTGCAACAACGGCCTCAATTTTAACCGCCTGTTGCTCGCGTTTCCCACCTGACCCCCCACCCCCCTCTTTAGGAGCTTCAGACTTGGAACAGGCAATTATCAAAATTCCTATACACAATACAACTAGCCACTTGCAATTAGTAACTAGCTTATTGCAATTTGCCACTAGCCAATACCCCTATTGTCGGCTTCGTTTTTATTCTCTTTGCTGTACCCTGCGTTTTGGCGTTCTATATTCACTTTGTTTTTTTGCACATAAATATCAAAAACCTTTTCGGCATCCATTCCGGCGGTTATTGCAAGCGAGAGCCAAAAATGCAGTTGGTCAACAATTTCAACCCTTATGTTCTGCATATCTAGTTTATCTTTGCTCCACCATTTCCAAAGCAATTCCTCGCCGAGTTCCTTGGATTCGTCTGTCAATGCTTCTAGGTATTTGCGAAGCCACTCATTGACTTCTGTGTTTGGGCCAAGAGGTTCTGCTCCCTGAGCCTGCTCCCTAAGAGCTGCCATTGTAAGCACCTTTCCGTTTTTGTCCCGCAAATCTTGCTTTGTAAAAACAAAGTTGTTTAAAACTTCTTGCAAACGAAAGAGCTCTTCAAACTTATCCGGCATTAGAGATTTGCCTCCAGAACCTTCTGGTATTTGCTCTGTGGAAAAGCTCCGGTGAAGCTCTCAATTTCTGCTCCGTTTTTGAATATTTTAACCGTTGGAATGGAGCTAACCTCCAAAGCCACAGCAAGTTCTGGAACATCGTCTATATTTATTTTTGCAACCACTGCTTTACCCTGATATAACTCGCTTAACGAGTCTATGGTTGGCCCCAATGCTTTGCAAGGCCCGCACCAAGGTGCCCAAAAGTCCACTAAAACAGGCTGGCTGGATTGTATTGCTTTTTTAAATGCGTCTTCTGTGAAATGAATAGCTGGCATAGTAAGCTCCTTTGTTGTAGTACTATAATATAGTAAAAAAGTTTTGGAAATTTTTATATTTATCATATATGGCTTCCTCTACTCTTACTGAATCAAAAGTATCTAAAACTCTTAATTGGGTTTACGAAAAAGCAAGCGACGGTTTGCTGAATATGGAATCTGCAGCAGAAATGGCAGAATTGTATATGAATAAATATCCTGGCAACAAGCTGGCAGCGGCGAAAGCTTTGATACGTGCGCAAAATGTGAAATCTGCTGCATCTGGTTTTATTACCGGACTTGGTGGCTTGGCTACAATGCCAATTGCAATTCCGATGAATTTGGCAAGCGTGCTTTATATTCAAGTTAGAATGGTGATGGCAGTTGCAATTATAGGCGGGCACAATGTTAAAGAAGATAAAGTAAAAGCTTTTGTTTTTGCCTGCCTTGCTGGGAACAAAGCGAGAGAACTTTTGAAAGAAGCTGGCGTTCAAATTGCGCAAAACATTATGCTTCAAAGTTTATCCGCAGATGCTATTCTCAGAATAAACAGAATGGTTGGATTTAACCTCATAACTAAATTAGGCGAAAGCGGTGTGATTAGAATAAGCAAAGCAATGCCTATTTTAGGCGGCGCAATAGGTGCAACGATAGACGGCATTTGGACAAATCAAACCGGAAACATAGCAGTTAAATGGTTTGTGGAGGATGGCGAAAGCCATGATTGAATTTATAAAAACACAAATGATAAAGCATTTTATGAATAATAATCCAAAGATCAATCGCTTTGCAGAAATTTTAGAAATAAAACTTAAACAAGGCAAGGCAGATTTAACGGTTAAACTAAAAGGCGAAACAGAGCCTGTAAATGTTTCTTTGGATTATGCTCTTGAAGAAAACACAATTCGCATAACTAATGTTATCACAAGCAAAGAATGGATTAACGCCTTGGCAGAAGTTTTCAAGGAAAAATATTCAAGAGTAAAGTTGAGCGATTTGGGAATAGCGGAAGGCGGAGTGAAGGCGAGTTTGGTTAGGCTTTTTTTGTGATATGCTGCTTCGCATTAGGGCGGAGGAATGTAGAAAATCCGTCAAAATAAGCAAATAATGGATAAATTTTGTAATTTTTCACATTTTTTGCCGACAAAAAGTGTGAAAATTTACTATATTTGTCGGATATGAAGAGAAATATCTATAATTCACTGGTTGCTTGGAAAAATTCCAAAAATAGGAAGCCGCTTGTGCTTTATGGGGCTAGGCAGGTTGGCAAAACATATATTTTAAAGGAATTCGGCAAAAATGAATATAAAAATACATTATATTTAAACTTTGACAAAAACAAGGAGCTTCGCAATTATTTTGCAGACAACATTTCGCCGCATCATATAATTAATTCCTTGAAAACCATATTCAAGCAAGAGATAAATACGGAAACCTTGCTCATATTTGATGAAATTCAAGAATGCCAAAGAGCAAAAGATTCTTTAAAATACTTCAACGAAGAGGCTCCAGAATATAACATAGCGGCGGCGGGCAGTTTTTTGGGCATAGCCAGCGGGAAATTTCCGGTTGGGCAAGTGGATAAACTAACGCTTTATCCTATGACTTTTTATGAATTTTTGGAGGCAACTGGCGATGAAAATTCACTGAACATACACGCTTTGGCAATCGAAAAATTAAAACAATATTTTTACATAGGCGGAATGCCAGAAGCGGTTAAAACTTATGCACAAACAGGCGATTTGCTTTCTACAAGGCGAATTCAGGAACAAATTTTATCCAGTTACAAAGAAGATTTTTTGAAACACATAAAAGGCGTGGACATTCCAAAGGTTCGTATGCTATGGGATTCAATTCCCACTCATTTGGCAAAAGAGAAGAAAAAGTTTGTCTATAAAGAGATAAAGCAAGGAGGCAGGGCGGCAGAATTTGAAAATGCTTTGGACTGGCTTGTGAATACAGGGCTTGTGTATAAAATCTCCAATACCGAAGAAGCAAAAATTCCGCTTATAGCTTATGAGGAAAGAAATTCATTTAAACTTTATATGCTAGACACAGGTTTGCTCGCTGCTTCTGCAAAGTTGGATGTTAAAACATTTTTTAGCAAAAACTATGAGGTATTTAAGGAATTCAAGGGAGCCTTGGCAGAGCAATTTGTTTTGCAAGAATTAAAGCCCAAAAACATTCCCATTTATTATTGGTCTAACAGCACTGGAAAAGCAGAAGTGGATTTTGTTGTGCAATACGAAGACAAAATTATACCAATAGAAGTTAAAAGCGGAGAAAGCACAAAATCCAAAAGCCTTGGGGTGTATATTGAAAAATATAATCCTGAAATTGCCATTCGTGCTTCGCTTTCAAATTACGAAAAACGTGGGAATTTATTTAACATTCCGCTTTATGGTATAGGGGGTTTGGGTGAAACCGCTGCTTTGCCACCTCAAAAAATTTAGTTATATCTGCTTCGTGCAGGGGGTGGTATAATTCTAGGATTTTTGAAAAGGGCAAGGCTTTAATAAGCAATGGGGCGTTTTTTTGCCACCAACTAAAATAAATTTCACATTTTCTTCTAGCAGTATTTTTATCATATCTTTGTAATCATCTTTTAATCTAAACTCAATATTCTGCATAAAATTTCCTTGCTACTTTTCTATTTAATGGTTTGGAAATATCTACCGCATCTTTATTGAGATGCGTGGTAAATTGCATTAAATCCCAAAACTCGTCCCACAGATGTTGCGGGGTTCCCTCTACAATCCAAAAATCATTTTCCTTGAATTCTTGAGAATCCATACTCATTCTTTTAACAATATTTTTGTTTAATTTTTCCACTTGGTAAATATAGTAATAAAATAATACAGGGTTTAGGCTAAACCTACGCCCTGAGAAACACAGAAGCAATTACTCAGTAACTTCTATCAAAATAATAGATATCATCATCGTTGATAAGTTTCGTCTTGGCATCGGGCTTAATATTGTTGCTGTTTTCCCACATACACTGCAACCATTTGTTCATATTTTTAACATTTTTGTCAATGCTAAGAAATATTGCTAATAATCCACCGCAAATAATGTTTGAGAGCAACCCTGCGATAATACCCAAAATAAAGCCTATAACCTGTCCTAGACCTTTATTGGAATATCCTCCTATTTCTCCACCCATGTTTACTCCTAAGATGACAAAGAAAACAAGATTAAGCCAAAGGCTTATCTCAATAAATGTACGAAAATGCTTTGCTGCAAAGTTTAACATAATTAACTCCACTTCCCATTTGTTTTTTACCCTTGCCAAACCTCTGGGAACACAAAGATTGACAAGGTATCGTGCCACTATGGCGCAATTCTTATAGTTCATCCTTACTTCATCTTCATCAACTTTGAACGAGAAATGCTATAAAGATTTGCATTTATATTCTTTAGAACAGCATTAGTAGAATCTACTTTATATTCTAACTCTTTTATCTTCTCTTTTTGAGCTTCGAATTGTTCATCTTTGCGTTTAACATAGTCAAATTGCTCTGTTAATAAGTTATAGGTCTTTAACCAACACACAAACATTATCACACAAGCAATAATGGGAACGTATTTTAGTATGTTATTCATCATAAAATCTCCTTTCCCGTTTTGTTTATCTTGCCAACCCCACACAGGATTTCAGGGCTTGGCTGATTCGCACCACCGCGGCACAAATTTTTTCTCAGCTTTGATGACTTTCCATTCATTATCTTAACAAATCTGGATTCTAGTGGTTAATTAGCTTGCTAAAATTAGGTGTAAGCTCTTGACAACTTTTGTCTTTAGGCAAACGCACTTCAAAATTAGCATCATCATCATTTTTAATTAATACAATCCATTGATTTCCTGCAGGGCATTTATTAAAAAGAGTCACATTGTTTTTTGCAATCCAATAAGCAACACCATTGTTAATTTCGTCACTATATGTATAGTTCTTGTCTCCTTCAGGTGGGCTATAGCCGATTTGTGCAAAATTGCCAATATTACCAGTTTCTATTATATAAGCTATTTGAAGTTTAGTCCAAGTTCCTGCCGCTGGACTAAGAACTTCGTCTGGAAATTTTGTAGTTGTAGATACGCTGCTAATTGTAAACCTTGCTGTTTTGGGTGGCTTGCCGTTCACGGAAGCCACTCGAATGGTTAAGTTGTCACTGATGTCGTTAGCCTTGACTGTGTTGAAGGTCAAAATGCTAGATTCATTTGATTTAAATTTAACAATGAAATTCTCAATGATGAAAGAAGGATTTAGCTTAGCTGTCTGCCTGCCTATCGCCCTGCCCCGCTGATTCACCAACTCAAACTCCACAGGAATATCATACTTCTTACTACTATAAATATAACGATAACCACCAATTAAAGACTTTTTTTCTGCGGCGAAAGGATTTGTTTCAGACACTCCTTGCTCGGGCCAATCGTCCAACCCCCAGTCCTTTTTCCTAGTCGTTGCGTTTAAGCCATCCATAACTGCTTGAGCCGCTTTAAGCGACCGCTGCAACGCACTGAACCATTCCGAGTTTGCAACTAGGCTTATGGATATGCTCAAATCGGCAGTTTCTTTTTGATAGTCGATTTTCCCTGTCTCAATGACCGTAGAATAATATAATGTGTATGGCGGTGGGGCGGAGTTAATTATTTTGTAGAAAGTTTTTTCGGTTTCCTTCAAATGTTCCACCCATTTCTTCCGCCAAACAATATCATTGCGAATGCTTTCTCCTGTGTTGATGCTGGAAACTGCCGCTATCAGCGAAAGTATCTTCTGCTCGTCTTCAGAAGGCTCTTTGCCGTTTGGCTCAAGTACGGCAAGGCTCATCTGCTCCTGACACGGTGCGGCAAGCATTAACAATAGCACTAAAAAACAAATTTGTTTTTTCATAAAAATTCTCCTTGTTTAATCCTGTAGGCAACGAATGCTTAGCAAGTTGTTGCTGTATGGGAAGCCAGTATCGGTACTGTAGATGTCCTCACTGTCGTAATTCATACCCCGGTAGGGGGAGAAGTAGTTTTTGGTACTACTCCACCACTGACCATTGTAGCCGATACCATTGAAATTAACATCTCTTCTTTCATAATAGTGCTTCGCGCCGCCACCAGGTAGAGCTGCAAAGCCAAACTTATCCTCACCATTACCATAATTACTCCAGCCACTTTTTGCTTTCAGATATTTTCCAGCCGTCTCGCTTTGGTAAGGGCTTTCCGTGCCACTGATGCCATCCGTAAAGCGAATAAGCTCGTCCCATTCTTCGTCGCTTGGCAAATGCCAACCCGCAGGACAGACTTCCATAGCTGCATCCCGATCATAAAGCCGTCCATATTTATTGCAGTTGGCAGGTTTTTTATCATAGCATTTTGAATCTTTCTCATTATAGTTCAAATTCTCTGCCATCCAAGTTTGCTTGCCGATTTTGATGGTTTTATAAGATTTGCCATCGCGGGAGTCTTTAAAAGTTCCACTGTTAGCTTTTACTGCTGCTACCACTGCTTTTGCCTCTGCTGCCATTGCTTCTAACTTTGCCACATAATTTGCATCATCCTGCAAGCAACGAACACTGAACAACTTCCATACGCAGTCTTTATAAGACGCATAGTCTGAAAAACCACTTCCTCCTCCGCTACAAACTTTGTAGTAGGCACCGTGCAAGTAACCAGCACTATTATAGATAGAAGAACTGATAAAAAAGCCGCAGCTATCAACAAAGCTGAAATAATTGTTCCCTTCACCATCACCACAACTGCCGTAACCACCACCTGGCAACATCGCAAAGCCAAACTTATCTTCTCCGTTGCCAAGTATTTTTTTGCCCGAGTTAAAATCGGTATCATCATTCCAGCCGCTTTTAGATTTAAGAACATTTTTTGCCGTCTCTTTTCCGCCAACAGCATTGTACAAAACATCCCACTCTTCGTCACTTGGCAAATGCCAACCCGCAGGACATATACTCTTTGACGTTTCCCAGCTATAAAGCCTGCCATATTTACTGCAGTAGGCTTGTATCTCAGCAGGCGTGTATTTTGGTCCACCATATATTGTTCTATATTTGTTGTCATCGTAGCCGATTTCTTTTAATTCGCCTTCGCCATAGCATTTTGAATCTTTGGCAGCGTAGTTCAAATTCTCAGCCATCCACGTTTGAGAGCCGATTTTGACGGTCTTGTATGTTTTCTTATCCCTAGTGTCAGTAAAAGAACCTTTCTGTTGAGCAACTGTTGTTGTGACGGTCAAGGCTAATGCGAATATTGCCGCCGATAGAAAACGAACGGTTTTCATAATGAACCTCTTTGTTGAAGGGAAATTTTTTTGCTATAAATGGGGGGGG
>Ga0268262_10002856_pt1 | contig 19452 bp, 10 predicted proteins | sample TergutNc150P3_FD_190354 | JGI IMG/M metagenome (GOLD analysis project Ga0268262, IMG submission 190354) | Nasutitermes corniger P3 segment gut microbial community from laboratory colony in Florida, USA - Nc150 P3 (SPAdes) (version 2) | ecosystem: Host-associated > Arthropoda: Insects >...
CTCAGGGTTCAAGGGGATTCCATGACCGGAGACGGAATTTTAAGCGGAGACCTCGCGATTATTCGTATGCAAAAAAATGCGGAACGCGGGCAAATAATAGCCGCCATAATAGATGGCGATGCCACGCTAAAGCACTATTACCCAGCAGAAAACAGAATTGAGCTTAGGGCTTCCAATCAGGCATACTCGCCTATAGTCGTTAGCGAAGGCGAAAATTTTTCCATTGCGGGGATTTTAGCAGGCATCATACGCAAGTGTTGAAGAATGATTAACTTAATGTTTGGGGAGTAGCTAGTGGGGAGTGGCTAGTGGTTACCCCAAAAAATACCGTTTTTGAGGTTCTCCCACTCCCCACTCCCCACTAGCTACTAGCCTAGCGACTCAATCAGCGTTTACTATATTATTCCCCAAATATACTTTATAAATAAGAGGTTATTATGGGTTTGTTAAATGTATTTAAGCCAAAATGGCAGAGTTCAGATATAAATATTCGCAGACAGGCTGTTCAAAGTTTGGGTGCTACGGATTTAGATGCTCTTTTAGATATAGCAGGGAATGATGAAGACGCAAACATAAGAAAATTAGCAATCCAAAAAATATCTTCGCCGGAACATTTGAATAATTTATTGAAAACAGAACAGGATGCTTCTGTAAAAAGCGCATTAAAAGAAGCCTTGAAAAAATATTATTTTAAAACAGTAAAAAATCATATTGGCAAACCGAGCGAGCAAATTCGCAAAATATTGGAAGAATTGCAGGCAAAAGACAAAGAAGAACTTTTGCCAGTGGCAAAATCCGCAGAAATTCGCTTGGAATTGATAAGCGACTGCACAAAGCAGGGGCTGCTTGCTGGGGTTGCAAAAAGCGATGCCCAAGAAGAAGTTGCTCTTGCCGCTCTTGCCAAAGTTGAAAGGGAAAACTTGCTTGAAGAAATAAAAAACGATGCCGTTTGCGGCGCAGCACGGACAAAGGCAAAAGAAATGCTCTCGGCTATGCAGGCGGCGAAGGCGGATCCGGCAAAGGAACAGGCGGATTTGCTCTCGCAAAAACAAAAAGCATTGCTGTCTCACGCAACAAGGCTTTTGGAAAATAAAAATCCTTTTGCCGTGGATGCCGAAATGCAACGCCTTTACCAAGAAGCTCAAAATCTAGGCAAAGAAGCCTCTACGCTAGGCTCACCGCAAAACGAAGAGTTGAATTCCGTGTTCAAAAAGCACAAAGAAAATATTTTGGCAGAAAAAGCTCGCATTGAAGAAGAGCGAGCACTGAACGAAGCAAAATTAAAAGATGCAGAAGATAAAAAACAAGCACAGATACGGGAGCAAAAGCAAGAGCAGGTACAGGAAGAACCTCAAACGCAAGACTTAGCCATTGAAAACACAGAAGAAAAAACTGCCGAAATTAAAGAAGACAAGTTGAGCGAAGAGGAATACAACGCAAAACTGCCGCTCTTGCAAATCATAATAGACAAAGTAAATGCTTTAGACGAAAATGGGGATTTCAACGAAATTTCCCAAAGCGTGAGGCAGGCTTTTTACGAATGGAAAGAAATTGTGGGCGAGAAGAAAGCCCAGTTCAAAAATATTTACAAAGAATTCAGAACCGCAACGAGCCGCTTTCAGAATTTGCAAGAATGGGCTTCTTGGCACGCCGAACAAATAAGAGAGCAATTGATAAAAGAGATTGAAGAACTTGCAAATATGCCTATTGTTTTGGAAAATAGAACCAAGGCTTTTGCAATGCTAGAGCAATGGAAAGCAGCGGGTTATATGCCCGCAACAAAAATTCAGGAACTGTGGCCCCGCTTTAAAACAGGCTTGGACAAAGTTATGGATTCTGTTTTGCCTTTGCTAAAGGAGCAAGAAAAGGGGCAAGAAGAAAATCTGAAGATAAAAGAAGATATATGCGCCCAAATAGAAGAGCTTGCGGGAACAGCCGGAGAGTGGGCAGAGCAGCTAAGAAAAGTTCAGGAATTGCAGGCAAAGTGGAAAAATACCGGCTTTGTTCCAAAAATTCAAAACCACGCAATTTGGGAACGCTATCAAAACGCGGTAAATTCATTTTTCAAAAAACAAGAAGCCTACAAAAAACGCATTGACGAACAGATAAACGAGCGAATTGCCGCAAGGGAAAAACTTTGCGAAGAAGCAGAGGCACTTGCAAATTCAACCGACTGGAAAAATACCCCAAAGGTATTCACAAAATTAAGCGCAGACTGGAAAAACGCTGGCTCGGTTCCATCTGATCAATACGAAAAACTACTCCAAAGATTCAAAGCCGCAAGCGATTCTTTCTTTGAAAAAAGAAATGCGCATTTTGATAACTCCAGAAAAGCCAGGGAAGAAATATGCGCTAAAATTGAGGCTCTTGATTTTGACGCTTCAAACGCAGAATCTATCTCGGCTTGGAAAGCGATAGAAGATGAATGGAAGGCACTTGAAAACAACGGATATTCCAAAGAACTGTACGAAAGATTTTATGCGGCATCCGACCGTATATGGGAAACAGCTTCAAAAAGCAAGCCTGAAATAGCAAAAGAGCTGGATAAAAACTGGGAAATAAAGCACGGCTTAATGGAGAGGCTGAAATCCATTCTGGAACAGGAAAACTTTAAGTTTAAAACTTTGCAAACCGTTCGCGAGTTGCAAATCGAGTGGGAAAAAGCAGGGCGCTGCGGAGTGGCAGAGGCTGAAATTTCTGGTAAGTTTGCAGAGCTTATTCAAAAATTCTTTTCGATTTACAACGACCAAAAAGAAATCAGAAGCAATTTAGACAGAATAAATGCGCAAAAGAAAGAGGATTTGTGCAAGCAGGCAGAGGAACTTTTGGCAAAAGCAAAAAACCAAGCGCTTACTCGCACAGAAGTTGTTTCTGAAACTTCTTCTTTGAGAGCTGCTTGGAGAGACTCCGGCAATGTTTCAATGCACTTGGCAAAAATTTTGTGGAAGCGTTTCAACGGTGCCTGCAACGCCGCCTGCCACGCTTTTGAAATCGCAACAGTAGAAGAACCATTGGCGGAAGGATAAAGGGGTAAAATTTGTCTAATTACATTGTAGCTTTGGATTTGGAAGGCGTTCTTTCTCCAGAAATTTGGATCTCCGTTGCCGAGCAAACAAAAATAGAGGAGCTTCGCCTAACCACGCGCGATATTGCCAACTACGATGAGCTTATGCGGCATAGGCTTAAAATTTTAGGCGAACGCAACATAAAACTTTCGGATATTCAAAACGTTATTGAGAATATGCCTCTTTTGGAAGGCGCAAGGGAATTTTTAGATGAGTTGAGGGAGTTTTGCCAAGTTGTAATTTTGTCGGACACTTTTGCGGAATTTGCAAAGCCCATAATGAAAAAACTAGGCTACCCCACTTTGTTTTGCCATAACTTGCGAGTTGAGGATAATAGAATAATAGGTTACAAATTGCGCCAGCAAAATCAAAAAAAATGCGCAGTGGAAGCCTTTAAATCTCTAAATTTAAAAGTATTTGCCGCCGGCGATTCCTACAACGATATTTCAATGCTAAAAGCAGCAGACAAAGCCTGCCTTTTCCGCGCCCCAAATGCAGTGAAAAAAGAATTTCCCGTATTCAAGGCGGTGGAAGAATACAGGGAGTTGATGGCGGAAGTGAAGGGTTTTTAGGATTTTTTCCGTCTAATATATCAACGGGTAAAATGCCCCCTTTTTATCCCCCATTAAAAAAAATGCACATTTTTGCAAACAACTGTTTGCAAAATTCACTTTTCAGGATTTTTTTTCCGTTTTTTTGCGTCTAACTAAATAGAAGGAGAAAAAACGTGACTCTTGAAGAACGAATAGACCGTATTTTTAATGCAGGCGAGATAGAGCTTGCTGGTGAGGCGTACAAAGGGAAGTATGAGTTGAGTGATGGGAAATCGATAAAAAAATTTATACGTGAGAAACTACGGAAAATCTATACGAACCTTAGCACAGGCAATAAAATAACTCTTAGCAGAGAATCGGCAAATAAATTATCTGGGCACTTAAAAGATGGCGAGGCTTATCAAAAAAGTCTAGTCCATATCCCAGAAATAATAGAGAATATGCAATTTTTGGAAGAAATGTCGCCAGACGAAGACGTGGTAAATCCTAAATTTAGCAACTATTCATATTACATTACTCCAGTAAATATAGACGGGAAACCGCACACTATACTTAGCACAGTAGGATATAAAAATGGAGAAATCTACTATGACCAGAACGTATTCAAAGGAACACCAAAACAAACATTCACAAAAGCAAAAACTACTGATAACGCCAAATACAGCCGACTGAAAGAGATATTGAAAGGCTATGAGGAAAGGCAGTTGGAGACTGACCGGAATCGCAATCCGGAGGCTCCAACCACCGTGGAAAATAACCAAGAACAGATTCCAGTAGTTACCGGAGAGACCTTAGCTACCACGGAAGACCCTAACTCCTCCACTCTTCCCGAACATCCTATTTCGGGCGCAATAGAAAGCGAATCTTCTACCAATAAATATACAAAAAAATCTCCCATTGTGCAAGGGGAAGTGTGAGAAATGTAAATTTTTTTCACTTTTCAGGATTTTTTTCCCGTTTTTTTACGTCTAACTAAATAGAAGGAGAAAAAAACGTGACTCTTGGAGAACGAATAGACCGTATTTTTAATGCAGGCGAGATAGAGCTTGCTGGTGAGGCGTATGAGGGGAAGTATGAGTTGGGCAATATGAAGTCAATAAAAAACTTTATACTTGACAAGCTACGGAAGGTTTATACAAATCTTAGCACTGGCAGCAAAATAACCCTTAGCGGAAATTCATCGGGGAAGTTAGCTACACGTTGGAAAAATGGCGAAGCATATCAAAAAAGCCTAGCTCATATTCCTGAAATAATAGAAAGAATGCAATTTCTGGAAGAAATGCCACCGGACAAAGGCGATGCTAGTTTTAACAAATACTCATATTACATTACACCAGCAAAAATAGACGGCGAACCTTATACTATACTTAGCACGGTCGGGCACACGGAGCAAGGAATTTACTATGACCAAAACGTGTTTGAAGGGACACCAAAAGAAGTATTTGCAAAAGCAAGGAATGAGACAAGCAATAAAAAATATGATAGGTTAAATAAGATTTTGCAAGATACAAAAGAAGATAGCCGAGACCCGATTCCGGTTGTTGCCGGAGAGACCTCGACTATCCAGAAGGCTACGGAAGCCTCTACCAATAAATATACAAAAAAATCTCCAGATGCGCAAGGGGAAGTGTGAGAAATCAGCGTTTTTTGCCGTTTTTTGGGCTTTTTCTCCCTTTTTGTGAAAATTTATGCCCTTTTCCCAAATAAAATATATATTCATAGATAGAATGTATTTTGGCGGTAGAATGAGTTATGATTATTATGTCTGAATTTTATCCATTGGGGTTTGAGTGGCGTTGCAGTTAGCAATGTCGTTTCTTAATCAGATAAATGAATATACAAATTTTGCAAAATTGAGGGGAAAATTACCAGAACAGGAAAGATGCCCATATACAAAATCTTTACCAAGTGTCTGTTATACTTATTTACCAGAACAGGAAAGATGCCCATATATAAAATCTTTACCAAGTGTCTGTTATACTTATTTACCAGAACAGGAAAGATGCCCATATATAAAATCTTTACCAAGTGTCTGTTATACCTATTTTTCGGGATTATTGTCTGAACCCCGATGGGCAGGATTAGAGGATTTACAGGATTTTCAATTTCACATCTATAAAACGGAGGTAATATATGAGAAGCATATTCTCTAATATCGCATTTTTGGTAGCCTTTGGGCTTGCTTTGGTGTTCACATTTTCCTGTTCTTCGGGTGGCGGAGGCGGTGATGGTAGCATATCTTCGGCGACTGTAGATTCGTCTTCCTCTGTGCAAAGTAGCACTTCATTGGATGTTGTTAGCTCGTCTTCTTTTGATGAGAGCAGTAGTTCTGCGGAGATGGTAAGTTCGTCTTCTTTTGAGCAGAGTAGTAGCTCGATGGAAGTTGCTAGTTCGTCTTCCTCTGTGCAGGGCAGTATGTCTTCGGCGACTGTTAGCTCATCTTCTTCTGTGCAGGGCAGTAGTTCTTCGGCGATTGTCAGTTCGTCTTCCTCTGTGCAGGGTAGTAGTTCTTCGGCAACTGTCAATTATTCTTCCTCTGTGCAAAGCAGTAGCTCTGTGCCGGAAGGGTGCGAAGGCATAACATTCAATCCTGCCAATAAATTCTGCTATGATGGTGCAGTTTATGATAAATGCGATGGTATGGAGTACATTCCAACAAGACAAATCTGTACGAATGGCGTGGCTAATCCTGCCAGATGCGGCGGCGTGGGTTACAATCCGTTAACGCAGAACTGCTGTGGTAGTGCTATATATTCTAGGGCAACGCAGAAATGTACGAACGGCATTGTGGAGACGAAGTGTGGTAGCAGTTGGTACGATGCCTCAAACACGAATCTTCGTTGCCAGAGCAGTGTCATAGAAACCAAGTGCGGTAGCAGTTGGTACGATGCCTCAAACACGAATCTGCGGTGCCAGAGTAGCGTGGTAGAAACCAAGTGTGGTAGCGGGTGGTACGATGCTTCAAACACGAATCTGCGTTGCCAAAATAGTGTGATAGAGGCGAAGTGCGGAATCGAATGGTACAGTGCTTCCAATTCCAATCTTCGCTGCCAAAATACTGTGATAGAGACGAAGTGCGGTAGCGTGTGGTACGATGCTTCAAACACTAATTTGCGGTGCCAGAATAGTGTGATAGAGGCTAAGTGCGGTAGCGTGTGGTACGATGCTTCAAACACTAATTTGCGGTGCCAGAATAGTGTGATAGAGGCTAAGTGCGGTAGCAGTTGGTATAACTCCACCACACACTTCTGCTACAACAGCAGCAAGATAGGTAATTTCTGCGGCATAAATCCACAGAAATATTACAACCCTGATTTATACGAATGCAAGACGGGATCCAACGGTATATATTTAAAAACGCCTATATCTTATGAAAATGAAAATTACGATGCTGTTTTGATAGGAACTCAGACATGGATGGCAAAGAACCTTAATTACAATGCCATAGGCAGCAAATGTTATGGCGAAGGAGGTATGGTCTATGATGGAAACACCAATATAACATTATCAAATGCCGAAATACAAGCCAACTGCGAAAAATACGGTAGGCTTTACGACTGGTCAACTGCGATGGGGATATCAACTAGCTATAACGGTAGTTCTTATAATCCGTCAGCGAACACAAAGTATCGTGGCGTGTGCCCCAACGGTTGGCATATACCCAATAACGCCGAATTGGACAGGCTGATGCATTATGTTGATGGCACGGGCGGCACTTCAAGCCACGAAAGCCCCACGGCAAGCAAGCATTTGAAAGCAAAAGAAGGTTGGAATAATTGCGGTCCTTCCGGTTCTGGTAAGGCTAACTTGTGCGAGGACACTTATGGCTTTTCCGCTCTGCCTGGCGGCTCAGGATATGAAGGTGTCAGTTTCAACAGTGTCGGCGACGTCGGCCAGTGGTGGGGTGCCTCCGAGGACGGTTACCGCAGCGCCTACTACCTGTGGATGGCCTACGGCAACGAGCTCGCCTACTACAGCTACCACTATAAGGGCTATTTGTGGAGTGTTCGTTGCTTGCAAGACTAAGGCGAAGCCCACCGCTAGCGAAGCAGGCGGTGTGGGTGGAAAGAATTTTGCACCAAGAGTGGTGCGGATGTCAAGTGACTTGTTTTTCTATTCGCAAGTCGCTGAAGTTAAACCAGAGTAGATGGGAGAAAGACAATGGATTCAACACTAGAAACTAAAGATACGGCAAGTTCTCAGCCTCAAACCAATGAGGGAGCGAAAATGCAAGAAGAAGAATTGAACTATTTAAGAGAAAAACTAAACCAACACCTAAAATTTTCTCATGAACACACGCATAAAGTCTTCATATATATTATATTGCTATGGGGAGGGACATTAATATTACTTGGCGCAAAAGGAAATAATATGGAAAACATATTTATGCTCTTTATAATAGCCACCATATTTTTCTTCTCCGTTGTAGTACTGTATTTTTTAGGATCTAGGAATTTTGAAAACTTAAAAGCAATTTCTAAAATTGGAATGTATATTGCTGTTTTTTATGAAAAAAGACCCAATGATAAAAAAGGTAAAAAAAATTTCTGGGAATTAGCAAATTTTGAAGAAGAATTGAAAAATATTGGACAATCAGATGGGAAGCATAATAAACAGGACAAAGAATCAAATGGTGAATATTTTTTGTTCTCTATTATTGCTATTGTTGTTATTATCGCTATTGTTATAAAGAGCCTTTTTTTGTCCGACTTTTTTAATAAGGGCTCTAAAATTTGCCTATGTATGGATATTTCAGACACTATTATGATTTCTGTATGTCTCCTTTATATTATCATTTCAGCAATTTTATTATTTGGAATATTCAAAATTTCATTTTCAAGTTCAAAAAAAATAATTAGTGCAAAAAAAGACTATTTGAAATCTTTCCTAAATTATGCGATAAAAACTAAACACTATAAGGAATATGAAGCGAAAGAAAATCTTGGCGATTATATTTATAACGAAATTTCCAATTAGAAGGGCTAATTATTACTTATGGAAACACCAAATATTCTTGATTCTAAAATAAAGAAACTCCGCATTGAGCTTCCAGATTATAAATTCAGTTATTCATCATCTGGAGATTCACAACATGCTTTTATTGGGAGAGAACGAATACTAGAAAAATTACAGCAATTAGTAGAGGATTCCCCCGCTGAATCAGGTGTTTATTTGATTACAGGAAATAGGGGCGTAGGAAAAACAAGTTTAGTAAGTGAGGTAATCAATAAAACTTCTTTGCAACCAGATACTAACATTTTTGAAGATGTAAAATATTTCTTTACCCATAAAAACGACAAAAAGAACCGTAACCGTTTGTATTTACGCATAAACTTTGGACACAAATTAAAAGACGAGAAAGACATTTTACGGTTGATAGCACGTACGTTAAATACAGAATATAATAAATATCATCGCTCGTTTAGACGGATGTTGCTTTGGCGAGTTATAGTATTCGTTTTTATTTTAATTTTTGCTTGTTTGTTTAGTATCACTGTAGGACAAAAATCCTATACAGTAAATGATAATGAATACTTAAAAGACGCCTTTTCTAAAATAGAGACTCAGGTAGAGACTAAAGTTGACTATGCCGATAAAATATTAAGTGAACGTACTACGGTAGAAACTAAAATAGGTTCTAATGTCGGTAATTTTTCGTTTGTAATTAACAAAGCAGTTCTCTTTTTATTGTCATTTATTTTAATGTATCTATTTTATGTATTGCTATTTCGTTGCAATTGGATTACGTATTTTTTTGTTACACATAGAATAATTATGCGAAGACTGAAAAAATTAAATAGTGACATCACACATAAAACTGAACTTGAAAATTCAATAGGTATTAATAATGAGAAAATTGGAATTAGAACAAAGAAAACGCGTAATGTTGCCGATGCAAGGGAAATAGAAAAGGAATTGCAGGATATTTTGAACGATATGCAACGAATACCGCAATTTATATGCCGTCCCAACATTGTAATTGTGTTTGACGAATTAGACAAAGTTGAGCCTGGTGATGCCAGTTTGGAAAAAGAAAATCTGCAAACAAAAGCTTCGTTGCTTTCTATTCACGCAACGCGCGAAAGGCAAACTGAGATTTTAAGAATTTTATCCAATATGAAATATTTTCTTTCTACCGTCAAAGCAAAATTTATATTTATTGCTGGTCGCGAAATGTACGATATTCATTTAGCCGATGTATCGGAAAGAAACAATTATATCGGTAGTATTTTCAATGCCGTTATCCACGTTCCTAGTTTTCTTACTGACCATCCTACAGGTAAAGAATCAATACCAGAAGAATCTAGTATCGCATCATTGCCTGAAGAATTTGTTTGCCGCAGACTTTTCCCGCGGGATTACGACACAGAAGAAATTTATAATTTGAAAAGTTATAAAGTTTATTTGGAAAAAGTGATTTATAAAGATATACAGGATAAAATACAAAAAAAAGAAATAGTACATAAAATAATTGCTGTATTGCAACAACTCATAATTTACCTAGCTCACGTAAGCAAAGGGGCACCCAAGAAAATGATGCAACTCTTTGAGTCATTCGTTGAAATTCGCAATGAAAAAGATAAAAATAGAGCGGACGATTTTCTGGTCGTGCAACGCGACAATAAGTCACGACACTTTTTGACTTTCAGCTATTACAAACAATATACGCTTGGTATTATTGCATATCTTATAACGCCTATTTTTTATCGCCTCTCTGAAAGCAATATAAAAGAACATAGTGACAAATTGTTGGTATCGTCTTTACGATTTGTTGATTTTCTGTTCAAATTTCACAAATATTCTTTTACGTGGAAACATTTGGATATTTCACCAGAAATGGTGGAAGTAAACCGTGCGCCAGAATTAAAATCTGTTACCGTGGATTTGCTTAATTATTTGGCGCAAGTACATATCAACAAATCAAATTTTAGTCTCTATGATTATAAATTTGACAGTTTGATTGCCAACGAAATTTTCGCTATGACAAAGACGGACGAAGTTTTTTCGGCCCTCTTCAGTTTTTCTCTTGACGAGACACTTTCGCTAAAAAAGCATTATCAAGATATGTTAGAGAATATGGAAAAGACTCAAGATGACAAAACTTCCGTAAAATATATTGACGCTATTTCTTCGTTGCAAATAGTGTTAGGCGACTTGCACTACTACGATGATGAACTTGAAGTAGCAGCGGTATACTATAAAAGCGCAGTAGAGATGCTTCGCAAACCAGAAACAAAAAAAGACGAAAATGAAAAAAGCAAAGATAGCGATGAAAAAAATGAAGACGATGAAATAAGGAATCAGGAACGGCTTTACCTATATGTACGTAATAAACTAAAATTAGGTATGATTCATGAAAAAAGAAAACAATATGATTTTGCTTATTTGACTTATGCTGAAATTTGTAAACGGATTATTCGGGGACGTGATATCACAATTAAGGAATTAGGAGCCGGAATTGTATTGAGAATAGAACATAATTATGAAAACGATGAAGATAATGTTGTATTTGTAAAAACATCAACTACGGAAAAAATAAATAAAGAAAACAAGAAATATTACGATAATATTGAGGTTCCTCAAAGATTTCAAGGGGAAATAGTCAAGGATTCCATAGCCTCACCACAGCCGCTGTATTTCAAAGACATCTCGCCCAACACCAACGATATGTTATTTAAAAAAATGACATACGAGGGATTGAAAATGCTCTATTTGCCTTTTATTGCTAAACTTCAAATACTAGAAAAGTCCCATACGGGTAGCATTACCCGCAATCATTTGGAACAATTGGATAAAGAATTTGAATTCTTAACCTATATTATAGACCACAAAGAAGCAAAACTCCTTGAAGCCGAATTCTTATCACGAGTAGCAGATATTTTGTATTACAAAAATTCAGATTTGAAATGCAAAAAAGATAAAAATAGGAAAAAAGAAGATAAATGTAAAGATAATAACTATAAAAATGGAAAACTACCACAAAATTGTTCTTGTACGGCTTGTTATTATTATCACAAGGCACTTTCTATTTTGTTAGGTAAAACAGAGTTAAATAAACCAGAAAATAAAAATGAAAATACAATAATAGAGTTACTGTGGGCAAGTGTTGAACAACTCAACAAGAACTACAATATGAAATTTTGTACGGTATTAGCAAGGATACTTTCCGACTGGGGTAATGTGTTTTTTTCTTGTGATAATATAAGTAAGGAAGATGGATGTGGATGTTATATATACGATGAAAATGATTGTAATACGCAGAAGTACAACCTTCTTTGTGCCTATCCTACCTGCAATATAAATGATTTTGAAATAACTATCTTAAAAAAATATATTGACTATGCAAGATCTGAGTCTGAACAAAAGAACAGAGATGCTCTTTTATATGAACTCGCAACAAGAAAAAAACTTACAAAAATGGAAATTGCTTTTGCAATGTATGCCATATCATTGCACGCATATCGCAAAGCCAATCTATATAAACGTTCTTCTTACCAAATATATAAAATGCTCAGTTTATTCAAACATTACGAAGTTTATAAAAGCAAAAAGTCTAAGGATTATATTGATCAATTAAGCGAAAAAGCCATTAATTATTTGTGGTACGCTACTGAAAATTTAAATGCACTTGAACTAAATAAACGTAAAAAAGATTTTGGTGAAAATAAAATTAAAGATAAAATACCATTGCAAAATCTTTTGGTAGATAGCGAAATCACTAGAATACGAATTTTAGTAAAAGAATTAGAATTAAAATCAAATTTATCATCCAAGACATTAAGTAACTTCTACGGTTTTCGCATCACTTCACCATATAAAATAAATTATAGCATTGTTGGACGTATTTATCGATTACGGTTGAAATCTATTGTTAATTATGAAGCGTATCAGATGCTTATTCCTGAGTGGATTGACTTGATTACTAAGTATAACGATAGTTCTGGTAATAAATCAGAGCTTAAATCCAAATTAGATGCTTTGGGAGCTATTTATAATAAAGATATTGATAAGTATATCAGAATAAGTTCAGAAATAGAGTATATTTTGAATGGTAATAGTTGCAACGATACTATAAGAAAAATTTTTGGAGATTATTTTGATTTTGGGAGTAATCTCGATGATGAAAAGAAAGCAAAAATAAAAATTTTTGAAAACCTTATTGCCGAAACAATCTATTGTTTGATAGACATTGTTCAATTGTCAGAAACAATGGATGAAACATTTCTTTTCCCACACAGCTTTTTGGGTTCAATACATAAACATCTGTCTTTTTGGATAAGGCGATATGAGACGTATGAAAAGTCTGAAATGAATAAAGAAGAAAGTTCACAAATAGACAAGTATTTAGAAAAATATCTTGATCAGGAATGGAGAGAACAATTATCTGGTTATCGCGAAAATCAAAAAGCATTGTCGCATTATTACAAATGTTTAGAAATGCACAGAGAAGGCAGAGCCTATCACAATATGATAGACACTATGTGTTACCTAAAAGATGATTACAACGACCGCTCAGATCATTTTAATATTGCAGAAGAAAGACATTTTATATTGAATGGGGATATTGGGAAGAAAATTGATGAGTTGAAAGATCTTTACAAGGATTCTGAGATATATAAAGTGAAAAATTATTTTGAACAACCATCCAACGAGGAGATTTGACTATGAAAACCCCAAACCCACTTCCAACAACCCGCACAACCACGTGCATTTCCACTTTCACAACCAAAAAGGAGTTCATTATGAAAAACAGCTTTAAAAAAGCATTAGTGGCGGTATTGATTATCGTCTGCGGAGTAGCCGTGCCAGTTTTTGCGGGGGACTATTTAGGTAACATTGGTTATCAGTGGGGCACTAACGGCAAAAAATGGGACGCATTAGGAGACCTTTGCGTTGATTACAACTACACAAGGTCTGCCAATGGCACTGGAAGTTCATATTCTTATATAGGAGTTAATGGATTGACAATGAATGGCAACAATACCGAAGCTGAATATTTTATACTTGAAGATTGGTTTGGAAAAAATCAACAGGATGCAAATAATTTAGGCGGTGGTTGCCAAACTCATAGTAATATTACAGTTGACGGAAAAACATATCAAGTTGTTACGTGTATACGTGTAACTTCTGGCTGCGTAACTTGCAACGGACAAGTTAGACAAGTTGGACAAGTTTTTAGCATACGCCAAGGCATGAGAAGCGGCGACTTTAAAACATGCGGAACTATTTCCATAAAAAAGCATTTTGAAGAATGGATGAAAATACCAGAAGCCGCTAAATATATTTACGATAAAACTTATGAATCCAAATTTTTGGTAGAGGTTGGTGGAGCTCCTGGTACTAGTTGTACTGGTTGGTTTGAAGCCTCTTATATGAAATTTTCTAGAATAGGTGCTTGCGGTAGCACAAGTGATCCTTGTTCGCAAACAGCTAAATTAAGCACTACCGCTTCAGGAGTACAAAGTTGGAATAGCAATATAGCTCCTACCGTCTTAGGCGGTACAGGTGATGATACTTACGAGGTTCAAACTTTTGCATCATTAGATGTTGGGGGTAAATTAACATGGTTTGGACCAAATCAGGGTGGAGGTTACGCTTTTAGAGCAGAATGGATAAATGGAACCGTCCCATACATAGACGAAAACGGCACAACGCAAACCGCAACCAATGTTACGGCTATTAGCAGCAACGTAACAACGCTAAGTACCGGATGGTATCTTATGCGAGGAACATTCACCAACAGCGGAACAATCACCGTTAGCGGTGATGTGCATCTTATTCTTGAGGATGGCAGCAATGTGACGGTAAATGGAAGTTCAAATAATGCGGGAATAAACGTTTCGGCTGGCAATAGCTTGAGCATATACGCCCAGTCCGCAGATGCAAGCATAATGGGCAAACTAACGGCAACTGGCGGCAACGGCAGTGGCGGTGCAGGCATTGGCAGTGGCCCACAGGCTAGTGGCGGCATAATCAATATCTCTGGCGGAACGGTGACTGCAACCGGAGGCGGTGATGGTGCAGGCATTGGCAGTGGCGGCGGCGGCTATGGCAGCGACTGCGGCACAATTAACATCAGCGGCGGAACGGTGACTGCAACTAGTGGCTACGGTGCAGGCATCGGTGGCGGCAACGGCAGTGGCGGCACTGGTGTAGAAGGTAGCGGCGGTACAATCAACATCAGTGGCGGGACTGTGACTGCAACTAGTGGTTACGGCGGTGCAGGCATCGGTGGCGGCTATAAAAGCTACGGCGGCACAATCACAATCAGCGGCGGAACAGTAACTGCGACTGGTGGCACCGGCGGTGCGGGTATCGGAAACGGCATGGGTTCGTTCCCCGGTGCTATATACAGAAACTCAATCACAATCAGCGGCGGGATAGTAACTGCGACTGGCGGGATGGCGGGCGAGTCAACCTACGGAGGTGCGGGCATCGGAACCGGTGGCATCATCAATTACTGCCCCGATGGCAGTAAAATCACAATCAATGGAGGAACAATAATTGCAACCGGAGGCAGTGGCCTTTATTACAGCCGTAACGATTACGGCATAGGCATTGGCGGTTATAGGGACTGTGGCAGCATAATCAACATTGGCGGCGGGACAGTGATTGCAACCGGAGGCAGTAACGGCATCGGTTACTTCGGCGAGGGCATTGGCGACCGCAAGGGTATATTTACGTTGGACGGTGATGCGGTTGTGTTCGCAAGTGGCATTGGTACAACTGATGCAAACCAAAAACTTACAAGCGGCATTCTCTTTATCGCTGATAGAAACACTTACATTGAGGGAGCATCAGTTGTGGAGTATTTCCCCACAGAAAGCATAACAGCAATATGGGCAAAGCAGGGCAATAAAAACGGTATCGCTTACGCAGGAAGCAAAGAGGGTTTTATCGAAATTCCTAGCATAAGTTTAATAGACCGCAAATCAATAGATAATGTACCTTATATAGACGAAAACGGCATATCGCAAACAGCAAACAATGTCATAGTTATTAACGCAGAAAATATAGCCTCAATTGATAATCTGTACGGCTGGTTCCTTGTTCGCGGTGATTTGAACCGCAACGCAACACTAAGAGTTTCAGGCGTGGCGCATATTATTCTTGAGAACGGTAGCAATTTAACGGTGAATGGAAATTTCAAAGACGATCTGAGCGTAAGTGGAAAAGACGCTGGAATAAATGTTTCTAAAGGTAACAGTTTGAGCATATACGCCCAGTCCACAGATGCTAACATTATGGGCAATCTAACTGCGACTGGCAGCTACGGTGCAGGCATTGGCGGCATAGGCGACGGCGACGTCAACGGCAAAAGCGGAGACGGCGGCACAATCAACATCTCTGGCGGAACGGTGACGGCGATTGGTGGCAGCTTAGGCGCGGGTATCGGCGGTGGCGATGATGGCAAAGGCGGCATAATCAACATCAGCGGCGGGATTGTGACTGCGATCGGTACCAATGGTGGTGCGGGTATCGGTGGCGGAATCATCGGAGATGGCGGTACAATCACAATCAGCGGTGGGAAGGTAACTGCGATAGGTAGCATAGGTTCTGGTGGACCCTATGGGAGAAACAGTGCGAGCATCGGCGGCGGTAGCGCACCGCAAAGCACCAGTGGAGGCAGTGGTGGTACAATCACAATCAGTGGCGGGACTGTGATGACGTTTGATGGCGACAGATTTAATAGATGGCCGATTATGACGTTTGATAGCAGCTACTATCGCTGTAATGGCAGCATTGGCAGCGGAGAAGGCTACGGCAAAAGCGACAACGGTACATTTACTCTGGATGGCAACGCGGTTGTATTTGCAAGCAACATTGGAGATACAGACGAGAGCAGAAGAAAAAGCGGAATTCTTTTTGCTGGCAATTGTGAAACCATTGGAACATTCTACGGTACAAGCGTAACGCTCAAAGAAAATGTAACAATTCCTTCAAGTAACAAATTAACCATACCAGAAAATGCCACTTTAACCATTCCAACAGGCATAACGCTCAACAACAAAGGCACAATAACCCCAGCCAACGGCTCAACAATAAATATCACAGGAACAGTTAATGGCAACAAAATAATCGGTGCCAACGTAAACGCTCCAACAACTAAAGAAATAACATCAACTAGCATAAAAATAAACGCAGCAGAATTTTTGGCGACAACGGGACAAATGGCTGAATATGCGATAACTACTACCAACACAGTGCCTACAAACGGCTGGCAAATAGAAACAACATTTGCAGGCTTGACCGAGAACACAACGTACTGGATTTTCGCACGCTCAAAAGAAAATTCCAATTTTGCGGCAGGCACAGTATCAGCAGGTTTGCAAGTATCTACAGAAGCATCCACACCCACCTTCCCCAATCGGGAAAATCCTATAATCGGGCGAATCGGGGTTCAGACAACAACCAACGCAATATTCCTCTCCAACCTCCCCCAAAAGGCAAAAATAGAAGTATACAACTTGCAAGGCAAACGCATATACACAACCACTAGCCACTCCCCACTAGCCACTAGCCATCTAAAAATAGAAGTTCAGACAAAAGGAATCTACATAATAAAAATCGGCACCCAAACCATGCGTGTAGCTGTGAGGTAATGTAACTATGACAAACATAGCACTGGCAATCCTAGGCTTAACCCTAGCCCTCCTCCTATCCTGCACAGACAACCAGGCACTGGATTTCCCCAGCGAAGAACAAGTCCGTCAAAAACATAGCAGCTCTAGCAGCAGCTCTGCGGAATTTTCCTCGTCAAGCAAACCGAGCAGCAGCTCCACATTGCAGCCGCCAAGCTCAAGTTCTATGCCAAGCAGCAGTTCCACATCGCCGCCGCCAAGCTCAAACTCCACGCCGAGCAGCAGCTCGCCCGTTTCATGCAGCGAAAAAACTTTCAACACCGACTTGTACGAATGCAAGCCAGACATAAACCCAAATGGGATATACATGAAAGGGGGAATTGAATACGGTGACAAGGTTTACAATGCGGTTTTGATAGGCGAGCAGGTATGGATGGCGGAGAATCTCAAATACAGCGCAAGCGGCAGCAAATGCGGAAATGGCAATGATTTTGTAGATATGAATACTTCTACTTGCGATATCTACGGCAGATTGTACAATTGGGCAACGGCAATGGATGCCTGCCCCCCAGACTGGCATATCCCTAGCAATGCGGAATGGATAACGCTTATATATTTTGTTGGCACCAATGCAGGAACCAAACTGAAATCCGCAAGCGGATGGGGCATCTATGGCAACGGCACGGACGATTACGGATTTTCGGCTCTGCCGGGCGGATACGTCAGTTCAAATTTTGGCGGTTATCTCGGCGAAGGCAACAATGGTCGCTGGTGGAGCGCGGACACCACCGAGAGCAATGCTGAATATGCTCACTATCGGGAAATAAATACCTCTATGGGTGTTAATAGCTACAGCATTCCTAAGTCGTACCTACATTCCGTGCGTTGTGTCAAGGACTAAAAAGAGAGAGAAAAAAATATGAAAAGCAATCTTGTTAAAATTATGCTGGCAATCTCAGGATTTGCCATAACCATCTTTTTATCCTGTGCAGACAATCCCGCCTTGGAATTCCCCAGCGAAGAACAAATCCGCCAGAGATACAGCAGCTCGAAAATGGAGGCTTCGTCGTCTTCCGCAAAACCTGGCAGTTCTTCCATTGCTCCTAGCAGCAGTTCCACCTCGCCACCGCCAAGTTCAAGCTCCATACCAAGCAGTTCAACTACGATAAAATATGGTTCCGTAACCGATGATGGAGGGCGAACCTATAAAACCGTGGAAATAAATTATCCTGAAGAAAATCTGTCATTATTTGGCAATCCTTCTCCTCAGGTTTGGATGGCGGAAAACCTTAACTACAATGTGAGCGGCAGCGTATGCTATGACGGACAGGAAATCAACTGCGGCAAATATGGCAGACTTTACAACTGGGCAACGGCAATGAAATTGCCACTTGATTGCAATTCCGAGAACTGTGCCGACCAAATAGATGCGAAGAAGCATAGGGGAATTTGCCCCGTCAATTGGCATATACCTACAGAAGCTGAGTGGAGTACATTGATTATGATGACTGGCGGCAAAAGTGGAGCATCCGCAAACCTTAAAGCGAAAGACGGATGGAACAGCATAGTGGGGAAAGACGGCAACGGCATAGATGCTTACGGCTTCACGGCTCTGCCTGGTGGCAGCGGCAATTCCGATAACGACTTCTCCAGTGTAGGCAATTTAGGTTCTTGGTGGGGTAATCGCGGCAGCAGTAATGCTTACACTATAGTTATATCGACCATACTAGCCGTTATAGAGACTGAGTACATTAAATCAACCTTGATCAGCGTTCGCTGCATAAAGGATTAGGAGGATTATATGGTTAGAAATTTTAAATGCACATTGATTACAGCAGCAATGCTATTACTGGCAACGGCAAATGCAACCACGCTTGCGGTTTTGGAAATAACCATCGCCAAAGACGAAGTGGAGTTGACCGTGGACGAAACAATGTTCCTCTCGGACGAACTGAGGCGGCAGGCAATGCGGATTTTGCCAAAAGATTATTCCGTATTGACAAGGGAAAAAATAATCTCCCTAATCCCTGAAACGGCGGAAAACCTCAATACCGTCATAGATATAGGAAGAGCCATAAAAAGCGACTACGTAACGCGAGGATCAATAGGCAAGCTGGGCAACTTGTTCACGCTCACGGTGGAACTCTACGAAACATCAAGCGGAAACTTGCTTGGGGATTTTGCAAAAGAATCCACGGAATTGAAAGGGCTTCTGGATGCAATCCGCGAAAGCTCGCCAGACTTGTTCGC
>Ga0268262_10002857_pt1 | contig 19452 bp, 34 predicted proteins | sample TergutNc150P3_FD_190354 | JGI IMG/M metagenome (GOLD analysis project Ga0268262, IMG submission 190354) | Nasutitermes corniger P3 segment gut microbial community from laboratory colony in Florida, USA - Nc150 P3 (SPAdes) (version 2) | ecosystem: Host-associated > Arthropoda: Insects >...
GTCAGATACCTATCCCTCGGAGATTCCTTGAACTTCGGGAACTTTACCGACGTGATGGGGTTCTTGTCGATGATCTCCATCCCGACAAGGTAGCCGAATACCGCCCGGACTATGGCGGTGTACCGATTCACCGACGCGCTTTTCCGGGGCTTCCCGTAGGAAGTAGGGGAGTGCACGATGTGTTTCCGGTAGGCGGCAAATTGGTCGGCAAAGACCTCAAGTCTGATATGACCGAGCTCCTTTTGGACAAACTTGACCATCTTTTCGTGAGCCGGTGACATCTTGCCGCGCTCGCGCCGGTTCGCAATGAACAAGTCTACGGCTTCGCCGAATGTGCTTGCGTATGCCGCTGTCAAAGATCGGGCTTTCATCTCCCGGTACAAGTCGGCCTCGACCATCTTCGCCTCGGCCAGCGTTCCGGAGACGGTCACCTGCTTACAGATCGGGTGGCCTCCGCCTTGGGGCCGGACAGATACCGTGACGCGATACCTTCCGGTTTTCAATTTAGTTAGTGCCATGCGTATCGCCTTTCTTTTTGCTACGCTTCGCACCGTGTACCTTCTTAATATACTTCCGACCGCCCGGCACGAGCAAATTTTCGAGGTTCCTGACATCTTGGCCCAAGGCGATCCGCTTGTCGATCTGTGCCTTGTCGAACCGCCACTCCCGTCCGTAACGTAGCGCCCCGACGATCAGCGGTCGCCACATCTCCACCCAGCCCACGCCGAAATTCAGCACCTCGGCGAGTTCTTTGGTGGTGTAATACTTAGAATCCATGCTAAACATCCTCCTTCCGTTTTTATGTGTACGATGTGATGGAAACACTGCCATCTTAATTGGATGCGCTACTAACGGCACGAGACACCTCCTTCATTATACGGTTACGGTAGTATGCGATTACCAGATCGTCGCTCCCTTCTTCAACGGAACGGATAATTCTATCTAAATAGTCGCTGATTTGAGATATGGCGAACTCTTGTTCATATTTAGTCAATTTATTTCTCCTCTCCTTTCTCCCGTGATAATGTCCCAAAACAGCTTAAGAACCGCCGGAACCTGCGCGTTTCCAAGGGCTCTAAGTTTACCCACCCGATTGGGAATCCCATGAGCCACTCTACCCACTGCGGGTTCAGTTGCCCACCATTCCCCGCGCCCATCTTCCGGGCCTCTGCCTCGTCCGTCATCTTCCGCAACTGCTTCCGTGCCCCGGAGCTCCCGTACCCGCTCGCCGTCGGGGTTGGGACCGACAGAGCCACCGCAACGTTCAGAGCTACACTCCGCTTGCATTGGGACGGCCCCGCATTGTTCTTGGCGTCGTTGCACGTTGGCGTTGGCCATAGCTTGTCCTTCTTCCCCTGCGCCGCGCGATAGGCCATTCCCGAATATTCCTCCTTGTTGTTCGCTACCTTCGCCAACATTTGCAATGATCCATGATTCGTGAATCCCCTCACGTCGGGCGTAGGCCAAGCACCACCACCGGCGTCGCAGGTGCGGAGCTCCGGCGTCGGCAGCTGATACAATACCCCATTGGCAATCATACCCCAAGGAGGCAAGGTCTGCAACGACTCGCACACCTCCTTTATTAATGAGGTTTGGGCTATTTTCAATGAGCACGAATCGGGGTCGTACATCGCCAACGACTCTCCGCATTTCCGACCATAGACCACTCTTCTCTCCATCGAGTCCTTTACCCTTTGGGTTCGCTGTGCTGATGTCGGTGCAGGGGAAGCCTCCGGTAATGATGTCCACGTGGCCGCGCCAAGGTCTTCCGTCGAAAGTTCTAATATCGTCCCAAACGGGAAAAGGCGAGAGAAGACCGTCGTTTTGTCGGGCGCACAATACAGCACGACAGAACGGGTCGATTTCGACGGCGCAAATTGTTCTGAATCCGCAGAGTATTCCTCCGAGGATCCCCCCGCCCGCTCCGGCAAAGAGCGCGAGTTCCCGCAGCTCTCCATCAACGCCTTGCTTATTGTCCATGGCATTATTTCAACCCTTCCGGCTCATCCACCATCTCTGCCTCTGATTCTAATAGACTAATGGTTCTTTTAAGCCTTTCCTTCATCAAACACTTCAATTCATCAATATCCGTCGGATCATCAACAGATATGCCAAGCACGGTGTCTTCAAGTATGCGCAACTTGCACATCACCACATCGTAGACGGGTTTGTTGAATTTAACTTTCACCGTTCGTTCCTTTCTCTAAAGTCTTTTTATCCGCTTCCTCTTGCGCCTCTTTACAGGTACAGCTACTCCACTTGGCGTAACTATGCCACTCGCAACCGCCGTACAATGGCGACTCTTTGTAATGTTTACAGCGTTCCCAATAACCGGAGTCGCCGCAATGGTAGACAACTCCGACGTTCTCGCGTGTACAGCAAGTTTGCGTTCTGTCCGTCATTTGAGCACCTCCGTAAGGACTGCCGCCACAACAATGGCAACGCCGAGTATTCCGATAACAAGGATAACAGCCATCCGTTCCACGTGTTCGCGGTCATCATTATTAACCGGCGGACGCTGTCCGGGCACAAACTTCTTTTTCATACTCACACCTCCAACACGTCTATATTGTAAAAAATTTTCATTAGTTTCTTTTTCAGCGGGTACGTGTCGTTCGGGTAGCCTTTTGCGTCCCAAACCTCTTCGTGGCCGTCAGCAAATGTAATCACGAAGTCGGCCCTATAGGTAATCCTCGCGCCGTTACCCTCGAACTTGTACACCTTCTGCCGCTCGAAGCCTTTGATGACGCCGGCCTTCTCCATCAGCTTCAACTGCCGGTACACGTTCGCCTCTCGCTTTGAATCAAACTTAATCCCGTCGACCTCGGTCTTAACCGCGCCGTACTTAGACCGGGGAGCTTTAGGCCCCCCGACACACAAGTCGTTGAGGAAGATCGGCTTTTGGTTAGTCGGCTTCACGGCGTTTCCCATTGTGCCTTACGTAGCGCCTCAACAGCATATTGTGCACGTGATCCAACCCACTTAGAATGTGAATAATATCTCCAAAGTCGTACTCACGAACATCCTCCGTTTCTTGCGCGAGGGAAACCTCCAACGACTCAACGAGCACCTTGCGAGCCTTTGCGAGCGCCTGTTGCTCTCTATACACAATCGCTTCGCTAGACACCTGTTGTACCCTCCTCTCTCACGACCAACGCCGTAGACCCCTCCTCAACTTCCGCCTCCGGCTCATCCTCCGCGTCGAACATATCCACCTGCAAATCAACGTCCGCAATGAAAACAAAATCCTCTTTATCCTTGTCCCACTCCATGCGGCCTTTCGGCTTGATCTCGCCCTTCCTTTCGGACTTACAGACGAGAGATTTCCCGACTTTGTACTCGAACGTAGGCTCGATATTTCCCGCGCTTACTTGCGCTTTAATATCAATCGATACGGTCACTTTTCCGTCGGGCACGTCGCGCTCTTGCATGGCGCGGAGCACGGCGGTTATGGCTTCGCCGAAATCCCTGTTAAGATCGGCGAAGATACCGCTCTCTTTGAGTGTCGGGAGCGGTTTCAGCGGCGTTCCTTTGGCCGTCACCTGCGCGGCCTCGACGTCCGCCGCCGGTTCTTCGTCTACGATCACTCCGGGCTGCGCCGGAGCGCTCACAATCAACTCCTTTCCTTCTTCCATTTCAGCACCTTTCCTTGATTAAATGGTGGCGCGGCGTGGGACACGACAAATCCCTATTAAGGCCCTTCATGGCCACCGCGCCGTTAAAATTAGAACGGCAAGCCGTCCCCGTCCCCGTCCGTCCCCGTCGGGCCTTCGCCGTACGCTTCCACCGGCGGGGCTTCGGGTTCTGCCGCCGACTTAGGCGCGGGCTTAGGCTTCACGTCCGCCCAATTGATCGTCCCCGATGACGCTTGTACGGGAGACTTCGCCGTGGCCTTGGCCGCCGGCGCGGAGGCCGCCTTTGCGGGGGCGGGAGCGCCTCCCTGCGCGGCGGCTTTCGCGGCCTGCCCTTGCTGCACCTTCTGTTGGAAGGCCAATATCTTCCCGCGCAACATCCCGTCTAACTTTTTAGCCGCGGCGCGATCTTCATCTGTCGACGGCGCCCAGCCTTCGTCGCCGGGGGAATTGATAAACTTCACCTTCCAGCGCTCTTTGCCGTTGTACGTTTCGTATTCCCCGACAAGTATCACCTCGATCCCGTTCAATAGATCGTGGTGATCGCAAAAATCGTGCACGGCCCCGAAGTAGCCGAACACTCCTCCGAGCGTGGAGATGGTTCGCTCGCAAGCCTTGTCCGTCGTCAGCCACAAATCGCCGTCGACCTCTTCCATCCCGAACTCCGGCGCCCCGTCAAGAATCTTGAAGCGTAACGAGATTGTCGGCGTTTTCTTTTCGCCGATCTGCCGGAAGCCCGACCAAATACACACCGCCCGCACCTTATCCATTGCTCTCCCCTTCCTCCGGGACTATGGCCCGTATCTTGTTCAACATCTGTGATAATTTCGGTACATCGGCAGCGTGTTTCGTGATGAAGTCTGCGGTCGCTATCTGCTTCGCTTCATCCAGCCTAGGGGACAGCCGCGTGATCTCCATTATGATATTCCCCGCGCTGTCCGGTTCGCCTTTTTTAATGGCCTCTAGGATCGTCGGCATATCAAACGGCATCACCGACGGAAGGCAAAAGCGGTTCTTTGCGTCCCATGCGGCGTTGTGCTCCGCGTAGACGAGACGCACCTGCCCCCCTGTACCCTTCGCCTTGCCCTTCCTGCTTTCCTTAACGATGTCAACATGGAAGTTCGCGAACAGCACAGCGTCCGACCACTCTTTAACCATCGCGCCAATGCGCTTGCTGCACTTTAGTTCGTAGCGGTCATAATTGTCTCCGCCCGGATTGCTGAACGGCTTGATTTGACAGTGCGCGTTGATCATAACCAGCAACCCCTTTTTGTGGATGCCGTCTAACAGAGCCAATCCTCTGCGGAATTCGTCAGATAGCGCAATATAGCCGTTGCCGTGACCGTAGTCGTCGAGACTACTCTTCTTGTCTCGCGCGCAAACGAACGCTTCCACGTGCGGCTCCAGCCAATCGATCGTATCAACAATAAGGCTCTCGTAGCCCTTATCATTGACATCGCGCAACCACGTCAGGAATTCCAGCACGTCTGTCCAGCCGCCCGGCGAATAATGCTCGACGCCGTCGAATCCCTTACCTACAAGCCCGTCCTCCGCCGTGAGAAATATCGGCTTGGGGCACTGCGCCCCCGCCGTGGTTTTCCCCACGCCCTCGACGCCGATCAGCACGATCCTCGGCGCGGCGACAGTAGCGCCTACTTTGATTTTGCTTTTGTCAAACATCTCGACACCTTTCGTTAAAGTTTAGTCTAACACAATCTCTGAAAAATCGCCAGTATAGCCTCGCTCTTTGAGATCGTCGATCATTCTGGCCAAATACTTTTCAAGCTCTTGCCTAATCCCGTCCAAATCGGTAGTAATGCTTATCTCAGGACGCCCCGAAGGCCAAGGGGACACCCGCACGAAAATGGCGGTCTCACCATCAAGAAGTCGCGACAATATTGACGCGCGCATAACGTCGTCTTTTAGATCGCAAAGTTGGTCATAATCCATCATACACCTCCAAGTTCAGGGTTAGGGTTATCAATAGTCACAAACAGCGAGTCATCCTTTATCGACGCGCATTTCGTGCAGACGCTGAAGTAGCTACACGTGCCGTACGACGTGCAGGCGTTCACGTTCTTCGGCCAGCGATTCGCCAGCTGGCACTCGCGTATCATTTGGCCCGTGGCCCACATATCGCCCATGTACTCCGCGAGATCGTCGTCCATGCGGACGATCTCCCGCCGGGCGAAGTAGTAGTCAAGGCGCGACAAGACGTCTTCCTTGAGCCGGGTATAGTACTCGTACGGGGTTTCGTCTTCTGCCCGACACTTTGCGGATAAGTCACCATTCTTGTTGTACGTGCGCTTGTCCTCCGGCGTGGCCTTATGCGGCTTTATAGCTGGCTTGTGGATCACGTCGTACAGGCAATAAGCAGGATTCGCGCCGATCGCCGGAGCTCCGGCGATGTAGCCCGACACTTGACCGTCGATGGAGAGGCGCGGCCAGTAGTCGCTTTCGGGGGCGACGCTGTCCGACGTGGTTTTGTGTTCGATGATAATCTGCTTGCCGTCGATTACGGCGACAGCGTCGATCTTCCCCGCCAGCTGCCACGTCCGGGATTCCTTCCCGGTTTCAGGATTGATCAGCGGAGCGATGTAGCCTTGCTCGGCGGCGACCTCGGAATAGTTCGCGCGGTCTTTGGCGTATGCGGCGTGGTACCCGTCCAAGAGCGCCCGCAGCTGGGCCACCATGTAGTGGTCGGGCTCGGAAGTGTCTTTCGCGCCGATCACAAGCTCGATCACGCCGTCGACGTTTCCCGCCGCGCCCAACCACCACAATTCGAGAGCGCGGTGGAACATCGTGCCGAAAACGAGAGCGCGGGATTCCGACACCGGGCGCCGGCCGAGCTCGTACATGAAGTAATGCTTTCGCGGGCACGACAAAAAACACGTTCGCCGCGAATTGGTCAGTAACTGCAATGTTTCACCCATGATTCACCTTTCAAGTGTTGAGGGTTTCTGTTTTTTTACGTCTATTTCTTTTTCTTGCTCTCCCTTTTTGAGCAATACCGTTCGCATAATCCCGACAGCCACGCGTAGTGTTTGCAGCTGTTTTTGTGGTTGCCGCCGTACAGTTCAAAATCCTCGCACTTCTTGGCCTCCTCCGCGTTCTCGGCCGTGCAATAGGCGTACACCGCCTTGCCGTTCATCGTCTCGCGATTTATGGGGTTCGCGTAGTTCATGACGCCCTCCGCGTCTGCAATCTCTTCTCCCGCCCCGCCCGGAGTTCATCCGCCAGGTCGAGGTAGAATTGCGCGTCGCCTCCGCGCAGTCTTCCGGCGCGATACGCCGCGATATACTTTTTCATGACGTAATCCCACAGCTTGCACCCGCACGACAGATTCGGCGTCGTTTTCCACGCGCGTTCCCACCCCTCGTACGACATCGAGGTGAGCGTCAGCAGCACGTCGGGGACGTCTTCCCCGGCCTCCCTCCGCGCCGCCAGCCACGCCGGGGTTATCCGTTCGGCGAGCCCGTCCGCGTACCACGCGCCGATCTCGGCTTGGAGTACGCGCCGGGCCGCGTTCTCTTCCTCTGTTGACGGGTTCCAGAGATCGTCTCCCCATCGGGTCGGCCGAGGCTCTTCCCACGGAACGACCTTTGACGCCGCGCGGCCGCAATAGCCGCACGTGTAATGGACGCGGAGATAGGTTTCGATATATACCCGCTCCTTTTCGGATTCGTACCGATGGCCGACGTTCTCGACGGCGCAAATAACCGCCGCGCCGCATTCGGGGCAGGTGCCCTTTCCCCAATACTCGTCAACCCGCTTGTCGCGGGAGAGCACCCCGGAATCCTGATTGTTTCCGGACTTCCCGGTCATGGCCTCTTTTAAGGCCTTGATGAGGTTGCGCGGCACGGGCTCCATCTCGCAGACCGCGCCGACCGCTATGCTCGCCGTTACGGGGCCCCAGCCGCCTAGCAGCGCCTGGAGCTCGCTCACGGTCGCCGCTGACAGGTTTCGGTTGCCGGCGGCGGCCAGGCGGGCGATCAGGGCGTCGACCGCCGGGGACACCTTGGGCGCGGTGGACGGGGCGGGGGCGCCGCCTAGGTCGGCGTAGGCTTCGGAGGTCATGGCTGGGGTTCTCCTCCTGCCTTTGCCGCAACGCGAACGGTCTCAAATTTTTCGCGTATTTGGATTAAACAATCTCGCGTACGCACAAGCGATTCAAGCCGCACTTTTGGCGTAATACGCACATCTCCAATGCGTCCATAGCATCCATAGTAAAAATCGTCTCCACTTGTAGCAACAACCCAGTTTTCATGGGCAATCCGAATCTTTAAGGCCACAATAGTCTCGTCCAAAGCAATGAGGATTTGGGTACAATCAGTACCGTCTGCCTCAACCCCCACATACACCTTTTCACCATCTTTAATGATTTTCATTACTGCCTCCAATCTTGAGTTTTGTAGACGCCGCTAAATTGGAGCGTCCGTCCTATCGTCGATTTCCAATTAATCGTTCTTACTTTTACCTTCTTTTTCTTCTCCCAACCCTCCTCTGTGCCCCAGTACGTGTTCCACGATTTCTCGATGGATTTCAGGATGTTTAGCCTTGGATGGTATTCTTCCATCTTCTGCATCCAATTCGCGTCTTTGGTTAGAGCGAGTATGGCCCCCCAACCCTCTTTCTTGTAGGCCTCGTAGTCCGTCACCCACGCCGGCGGCGGTTCCCTGGGCTTGGCCTTACGCTTGGGCTTGGGGGGATCCGCTAGTGGCGGCGGTTCGACGGGCGACGGTGTGGCGGGAGCGGCGACCTGCGACGCGTTGTCGTTGGTAGTGATGTCCTCCAATTCTACGCCAAGTCCCTTGGCGATCTTACCAATGGTAAACAAAAAGCAATTGCGCTTACCACGCCGGATCAATGAAAAATCACTCTGCGTAATACCTGCCGCCGCCGCAACAGCATTCGATTTCATGTTGTTGTTTACCATGACATGCGCTAATTTTACAGTATCAATCTTCATTTGGCTTTGCCCCTTTCGCCCTTTTCCCTCCAATTACGCCCCGTTTCTTGTTCATATTTTTGCCTTGCTTCCCGAAATTCGATCTCCGCCACAACAATACTCTCGCCATGGACAAGCCCTAATAACGCAAAGGTTAGGCATAGAGCAATACCGTTTCCGCGCGTCACAGGATCATCTCCCGCCGCCCATATAACAGGAGCTCCATTCAACAATCCGAGCCAGACGGTCACGCCCACGATTACACCGTAAACAGCTCTGCCCATCGGTTATCCTCCGGTTCAATGATTTTTGTCGTTTTTTTACCCTTTTTCCTTGTGGCGTTGATTATTTTTTATTATATTTTATTATTGTTTTGCCGATACTATATATGTGGGCTTCCTGATCCCCACACTTATAATATACCATAAAAAAACATAAAAAGCAATATTTTTTTTATTTTTTTTTATTTTTTCTTGTGGAGGGGCTGAAAATTGACGAATTATCCCGAATTATTCAAATCTGTTAGGGGTAACCTTAGCCTGACCCAGCCACAGTTTGCGGACAAACTGGCCGTGTCCTTGCCAACGGTTCAAAACATCGAATCCGGCAAATATGAGCCGTCGCGTAAGATATTGGCCTGCCTTGACAAGATAATCGCGAACGAACTGATGGTTAGCGGCGCCCCAAAACTCCTGCCAGGCGACCCCATTATTGAGTATACGCAGGGCCGCGAGGCTTCTTCCCCGTCACAGACGGCAGACGTTTCAAGGTTGCTGGGGATAATAGAATCCCAGCAAAGGATTATAGAATCTCAACAGGAGACCATCAGAAGCCTATCGGCCAATCCTAAAAGCACCTCTCCAATGGGTGTTTCCGATATTTATTCTAATGTGAAGCTGACCAAGGAGAAAGTGTGAAAAAATTATCATGCAGCGAAATAGAGGCGGCAAGGACAGAATACGCCCAAAGAGTACTTCCGCCTCTTTTTGAACAAATTCGGGGAAATATGTCAACGTCGAGAGGGGAAATTGTTGCACACGAAGCTATGATCGCCGAAAATCATTTTAAGATAAATAGGATTCCGTCCACAATAGGACACTTGGAGCGCTTTTGCCATATGTGCGTGTGCGTCACTAGACCACATCTTCATAGCATCGGATTCCGTACTAAAGAAATAATTGATGAATATAACTATTATGAAAAACGGCGCAAGGCAGAGTGTTGGCACGAGCGCGAGGCGAGGCTCAAAGAAATTTCAACTTGGGCGCCAATGGTTGCCGCTATCCTATCTTTCATAACCGCCATGATATATATATGTTTGGGACGAGTAACAGAAAATATCTCTACCGCTATTGTTGCCGGTACAGGAGTTAGCGTTGGTGCTGGGCTTATGGCTTTTGGTCAAAAGGGGCTATCGTGGCTGTTTGGGAAGAAACCACCACATCAACAACCGGAATGATCCGGTGCAATGGCCATAAGGCTATCGTCATCGCGGACACAATTATAAACAGATAGGGATTGGCGCAGGAATTAATATGAGTCTTCCGCATTGGTCTTTGCCATTTGGCATAATCTTAATTTGGGGCATACCAGCGCTCATCATCTCCGCCTATTTTTGGTGGTGTTCAGCGATCTCAAAGGCGTGGAAAAATAAAATTGAAAAAAGAATTAAAGAAGAGGTTGCCCGAAGAGTCGTAGAGGAACAAAGCCGAATAATTAGCAAAATTGAAAATATCATATCGGACAGAGAGAAGGCGTATAGGTGGCTATCTCCAATGGTCGCGGACATAAAAATTGCATTGAGAGAACAAAATCGCCCAGAGAGCGAATTGATTAAAAACAAGCAAACCGAATCACGAGCACGAGTAAACATCCTAATCCAAGAAAAAAGGCAGCTTGTAGAAGAAAACGTCAAATTAAAATATTATTTGGACTATATAAAAACCCTAGTCCCCAAAACAGAAACCATCAGTGATGATTATAACGAGATTTACAACGCTCAAAAACACAGCGAGGCCTTGGAACGTGAAGCAACAGAAATTCAGTGGAAAAAAGATCGCGAGATGATTGAAACTCAATGGCAAAAAGAACGTGAAGCAACAGAAAGTAATTGGGCAAAAAGGCACGAAGCAATCAAATCGCGGCTTTTGCAAGAACTAGACAGCAATCTGAATGATAGAGGAAAGACCTATAAATGGTTAATACCTATGGTTTCCGATATAAAGCTTATTTTAAAGGAGTGGAATCGCAGAGTAGAAGAACTTGTTTCTACTAAGCGCCTCCCAGAAACAAAAGTCAAGATAAATGAATTGCTTCGCGAGAAAAAGCGGCTTATGGAAGAAAACCACGAGCTAAGATACCAACTAGAGTACATAAGGACACTAATTCCCGAAACGGATAATATTATTGATTTTGACGAACATAAAACAGATGTTGAAAATATAGACAAGCCAAGCGATTTTTTATCAAAAGAAGAATACAAGTCCCTATCTGACAGAGAAAAAAATGAGCGGGCATTAAAACACTACAAGAATAGAAACAAAAGAAATTGGGAAATAGGCCGAGATTTTGAATTGTTTATCGGATACGAATACGAGTGTTTAGGTTACAGCGTTGAATATTTTGGCATTGAAAAGCGACTTGAAGATTTAGGGCGAGATTTGATTGCCAAAAAAGACAACGTCACCCTAATCATACAGTGTAAGTACTGGTCAAAGGATAAGGTTATTCACGAAAAACACATCGCGCAACTATATGGAACGGTAGCTATGTACGAATTAGGACGAAAAGGCGATGCTTTTGTGGAAACAATACAAGGGAACCTTTTCAAGGAAATGATACGCGGGGTATTTGTAACGCACACGGGCTTATCAGTCGAGGCTAAAAACTTTGCTAGGTACTTGAGAATTGAAACAATAGAGAATAAGGTTCAGGGCGAATACCCTTTAATAAAATGCAATGTAAACAAAAACAGCGAAACCGGCGAAATCACCAAAATATATCACCTTCCTATGGATCAGCAATACGACACCACAAAAATAGACAAAAAGAACGGTGATTTTTGCGCGTTTACCATAGAAGAGGCGGAGGCGAAAGGTTTTCGGCGTGCGTACCGGTGGCACGGCGACTAACCCCCACCCCAAGCCGGAGCCCCGTAACCGTCAATATCCGGCCTCCAAGGGGCGTAGTGTACCGGGATCAGCGGCCGGCGGGCCCAAAAATAAAAAAAATATTGCAGTTTTGCTTTTCGATATACTATATTACTACAAATTCGAACGACCGACCCTCCCCATAGCGGGCGGCCGTTCAGGGGCCCATTCCGCTCGGGGAGGCGATAGGGGCGGTTCTTTATCGGCCGGGGGCCGGGGAAAGGAAGGTTGTTGTGGCGGCAACAGTTCTTTTTGACGAGGCGTCGGAGCAAACGGGCTTGGCGGTCGAGGAATCAGACCGGCGCGATCCGATGAAGTTCAGGAACGGGGATATCAGCCTCGACGACGCCATCAGGCATAACGGGGGGCACCTCGCAGGGATGGCGAACCTAGACGCCCTCTTGGACGCCAAATGGTGAGTAAATGGCGACCGAGGAATCCTACAAGGCGATTTTCAGCGACATCATTGCTACTATAGACCGCGACAGGGAGACGTTGACAGCGGTTGTCCGTGACGCCCTGATCCGCGCTGTTGTCGCCTCGCGTCCGGCCATTATCGCAGAATATGAAAGACTAAGAGACGAGACCAAGAAAAAATTCATGCAAGACGCGAACGGCCCCTTGGATAGGCATAAATGCGCAGCGTGTTTTATGATTGCCGCAATGACGAAATTAGACATCGCGGAGGCCGAGCAAAACCCTCTAACGCCTAAATTAACCAAAGAAAGAATCGCTATAGGTTTTGGCTTATCTATTTTAATATCCATGATAAGGGAAGATCGCAAGAAAAACGCGACGCTGATAGTGTTTTTAGACAAAAACAACGACAAGTTCGTGTTCCCTGATACACTATGCGATGAAGAACCATATTTCAGAAATTGGACGCTGTGTCTTTATTACGGGTTTGCAGACGATAGCTTGCACGTCCTTTCACTGTCAAATACATTGTTTTTGATTGAAGTCTTTAATCGGGAACGCGCTACACGCAAGCAAACCAATTCCGGTTTACCTCCCGGTCTTATCCCATTTAAGCGACCCCCTAAGCACGGCGACTAACCCCCGCCCCAAGCCGGAAATATTTGACTTTCGGAGGGCGCTAGACCAATACCAAATCCGCCCGGTTTATGGCCTTCTTCACGTCGATCAACCACTTTAACGTGGTGTCATCCCCGTCGATGAATCCGTCACGATTGTTGTCAGATATTGTAAAGTAGAAGTACATATTATACGAGAACTTAGGGTCCTTATAAACGCCTATCCGTCTTTGGCACCGAAAATATGTCCGGTTTGCGCAACCGACATTGTTTCCTTCGCACTTGTTCAGCGCTCCGACCGGAAATTCGCCCACGATGGGACATTTCAGGCGGTCAATCTCCGATTGCTTGACGATGAGTCCCGAATTTGGACTCATACTTAACAGCGCCTTTTTAACCGAGCTTGCTGTATATCTTGCCGTCATGCTGCCGCTACGCCGTCCCTCTCGACCTTTTTGTATTGAACGACGAGGCGCTCTTTGATCCCGTCAAGTATGCGCCAATTCCGGCTGTCGATACCGTCCACAACGTCGTCAATAGTATCTTCCATCTCGCCCACCCTCGCTTCCAAAGAGTTGATTTTCTCGACCAATTCTGTGTAATGATCGGGTTCGCCCATTTCAGCGAAATGATACTGTAAAGCGTGGTATTTGTCCCACAGAGGGCCGTTTACGACATTGGATTTAGACAATTCGTACAAGCAGTACCAAAATTCACTCCGGGGTTCCGTGTTCTTAAAGTTCCGAAGCAAAAAGTCCCAAATGTGGCCGATCATATCGCTCACAGCGCCTTCCCGGTCGACGCCGTAGCCGTCCACCAGAAGATGGATGCACGTGGCGACATACTCTTGTTCGCCGCCCTTTTGGACGATGAACGAAAGCAACGGGATTTCGGCATTGAAGCCGATTTGGGGTATTTTGGGGATTTTGACCCGCCCGAAACCGATTACCCGGCCGCGTTCGGTCGTTAATTCGTCTAACAGATTCATTTTTGGCACCTTTCTTTTTTTTGTAGCCCTCCGGGCGTGAGGGACGCGGAGGGGTGTGGTCTACACCTATAATATACTACAGTACGCTCCGAAAAAGCAATTTTTTTTGACATCTTTTGACACGGAGGCCGCCGGAGGGGACAGAAAAGGCCGGGAGAGGCCCGGCCTAGGGGGGGGTGTTCAGCCTACTGTAGCAACTTCAACGCCTCGGTTACCGCAAATTTTATGCCTTTGCAATAACCACGCGCAAAACCGCTATCAAACTGATACGGTTCCCTCATACCATCGTGAATTCCATGCGCAAGCTCGCATAAGGCTGACAGTTTTTCCCTAGCTTCGGCCAACGTATCGACCGGTAATTTGTTCTTGTTCATTTCCCATATCCTTTCTTAAAAAGTTTTTGGTAAGCTCATCCGCAACACGGCACCGCCCGTATTGTACCGGCGCAACTTCGCGCCGGTTTCGCCTTTAGTCTGCCACCACCCCTAAACCTTCTAACCTCTTTATCACCTCGTCCCGTTTCAGCAAAAGTATATCCGCCCTCAATTCGTTGTTTTCTTGCTCCAACGCGCGACACACCGACCGCAACCGCCGTATTTCTTTTTGGCACACTTCGACCGCTTCTTCGTCTGTCATAATAACACCCCTTTCAGATATGGGGCCTTTCGGCCACGTGATTAGATTAGAAAAACAACTCCATGTACAGATCAAACGCTTCGTCCGCCGTCGTTACCGCGTCCAGTCTGTCAAAGATCAGACCGTCCCCGGCTCCGTCGTCGATCATGTCTTCCCAGCCCTGCATCAGTTCTACCGGCTCCATATCAGCCCCTTGTTAAGGTTTTAGTTTTTGAGCGCCTCGAAACGCGCCGCTAAATCCGCTTCAATTTCTTTCGCCGCCGCGAAATACAGCACGACCCGCGCCGCCGGGATACGTTCTTTCCGTCCGCCGTCATACATAACGAACCCGCTATCTCCAGCCAAAAACAAAGACCGCCCGGAAAAACGGATAAACCCTTCGCCGTCTTCAAAGTCATAATCATACGCCTCAAGGATATCCTCTTTAATATCCGCTACCGTCGCCTTTTGCCATACTAGCGGCTTATATCCGCCGCCACAACCACCGGCCAGCAAGGCCGCCGCCACAACCGCAATTATCCACTTGCCCATAATACTGCCCTCCGTTTAATTGTTCCTTGGCTTGGCATCATCAGCACCGACGCGCCGCCGTCGGTGGACGCCGTCCGGGTTCGCCGGGCGGCGTTTCGCCTTGTTATGCTGCTTTCGCGATCTCAATCATCTTTTTACGCCACTTCCAGCTGTCAAGCCCGGCGATCAAATCCCGTCCCAGCTTCTCCGGGACGATCGACATAATGAAGTCAAGTATTGCGTTCTCGGCCTCTATTACCAGCATTGAGCCGTTAAATCCGGGCTTGTAATCCCCGTTTGCGTCGATGTACCCCCTCGCCACCTCAACCGTAGTAACTTGTGACTGCCACAACTCGAACTCCTCATTGTCGAGATCAAGCGCGCATGTCGCGTCAGGGTCTGCAAGGCGGGCCGCTTTCATATCGCGGAACACCTTTATTTCGACCTCGTCAAACAGCCTTTTCACTTCAGCCGCGCGTTTTTCGGCGGCTGACAGTTTAGCCTTGAGACGATTAAGCGCCCGGCGGTTAACCATCATCGCCGCGACAAAGGCCGCTTGTTCTTCTTTCGTAATGCTCATACTTCCTCCTTGCTTAGGTTTATTTGGCTAGCATCATCAGTATCCGGCCGCCGCGCCGGATAGACGGGGCCTCGAGGCCCCGTTTCGCTTTGGGTTTTAGTCAGTCGTTCCTACTCCTAACGGCGTAATTATTGCCGTTCTAGCCATACGGGCGAGATCTTCACACCCGCCCCGCTCGTATGTCCTCGCAATCGTTTCTTTCACCCTGGCCCAATCTCCGCAAACATGAAGTCCGGCATCAAGCAACGACCGTAACACCCCGCCGGTATTCAATCCTCTCAAATCGCCGGCGGCTTTCCTCCACGATTTTAAACTTGTACGTTTCATTTAAAGCTCCTTGATTAGGGTTTGGGGGTTGGGGCTTTCGGGCGGCCCCTCACTTATAATATAACATAAAAAAACATAAAAAGCAATAACTATTTATGTTTTTTTTGTTTTTGTTATGATTTGTTATGTGTAATTATGGGGATACGAAGAGACTTCAGGCGAGATTCCGCTATATATAGAACGCGCGCGCGCCCGCATGCGCGTTTATTTATTATTTATATTATTATATTATTATTATTATTTATATATTAGATACTAGATATACTTATAAAATCAAAAGATAAAAGAATAAAAGAAAAAGAATAAAATCAAAACAATAGCTGAAAATCCGAAAATTCGGGATAATCCGAGATCAGGACGCCGGAAAGCTCCCACAGTAGACGCGGATAATAGACGGACGACACGACGAATGGACCGCAAAACGGCCGGAAGGACGGGTTGACCCTCTTATATCGGGGTTGTCCACAAGTTATCCACATTTTATCCACAACCCCCCAGAAGTTATCAACGAGTTATCCACAAAGACCCCGGCCGGATCGCCTTTGTAGTGACTTTTTGTAGTGACTTTGACCTTTACCCCATTGTAAGTCGTTGATTTATAAGGAGATACGCCCCGGCGAACATCTGACTGAAAGTCAGTGGTTCGGCTGGTGGGTGGATTGTGGGAGCGCTTGGAGTGCCTGGGAGCATCTCGGAGCGTGTGGATCGGACGTATTAAGGGCTACTTTATAGGGGGCTATTCGATTTTTGAGGCCACCGGGGGAGATCCCCATCGACGCGCCCACCTGCGGGTAATATCGGGTACGGCCGTCTCTACACCCAGCCGGCGGTCGATTTATCCGGAAAACTACCCGAATCTGCATTAAAAAGTTGGGGAAGGAGCTTCAGACCGTGCTCGCCGTCGCCGTGCCCATTCCACTCTTTTCCACTTTATTCCCGTCTTTTCCCTCGAAAAAAAAGTTTTCAGATTTCTATATGAAAAAAGACTTGACGCGGATGATTTTTTGAATTAGGGGTACGCACGGAGTTGTGCGGTCTGGACAGGCGGATCACTATATATAGTTCGCGTATACGTTGGTGTGGTCATATAAACATGGGAGGGTTGGTATGCGAAAGGTCAGCAAGTGAGCACGGAAGCGGCGCCGCCCAGGAAGCATCGGAAGCATAAGTCGCGGGAGACGGTCGAGCTTGAGAAGGGCCGGGCGATTCTTGCGACGGCAAAGGCGTTCGGGGCTACGGACGGGCAGGCGGTGGCGGCGGCTGGATACAGCGGATCGACGAGGGCGATGGTTAGTTCGCCGGCGGTGAAGGAGACGATCGCGGCGGTTCGGGAGCGGTTGCAGGGGGTGAAGGGGTACAGGCTGGAGGATTCGCTGGAGTTTTATCGGAAGATTGCGGACGACACGGGCGAGAAGACGGCGGTTAGGTTGGCGGCTCGGAAGGAGCTGGACAGCAAGCTGGGGTACAACGCGGCGCAAAAGGTCGAGGTGAGCGAGAAGAAGTCGCTGAGTATGGCGATATCTTGTTTGAGCGGGTTGAGGATGGATTCGGCGAAGTTGTTGCAAGGGGCTTCTTGCGAGGAGATTGTCGAGTCTTGTGAGGAGGCGAACGAGGATATTGAGGGGGCCGCGTCGTAGTGGTCGCGGTCTTTTGGCCGCTCCGGAGTTTTCACCTTTCATCGGGGCGGCCCTATAAATTTTAACTTTTACGGAGGATGGCATGGGGCTTGATGACTACAAGGCGTGTGTGCCGTTGCCTAATGGCGAGATGTTGTGTTTTAATGAGCGTACTTGTCAAATCGAGGTTGTATCGCTTACGGTTAAGCCGGCGGATTTAAGATCGGCTTCAAAGGATGACATTATGAAGTTAAAAGCAAAGATTGATACGTTAAACAAGTAATGAAAATTTGGAGGAGGGTTTTATGTACGGTGGGTGTCCGGATGGTTACAATCCCGATGCGTCTAAATGGGTTATGTTTATCCCGATTCTTATTATCATTGGCTTTATCGTATATGTATGTTTGACTGATCCAAAAAATTTGGAGCCAAAGAAGTGTGCTAATATCTTTTGGTTACACAAAGAAGAGGAATGCGGAGACTAATATGGTGACAAGCAGCGAAAAACTTAAAGAGGCTGTGGTGCAGGCGGAGGAGGCCTTGAAGCCTTACGTGCCGTCGATTACTTGTGAGCTCAATGTTGCGCAGTATCGGGCGCTGAAGTCTGTTTATACTGTCGACAAGGAGATCGGGCGGCCGCCGGCGATCAATATCGTGTCGTTCGCGAACGGTGTGGGTAAGACGCACCTGCTTATTCTCGACATGGTCGGGTGGACGCTGGGGCCGGAGTGTTTGAAGGCGGAGGCGTTCCCGCCGGAGGCGCTGGCGTTTTACGCGGCGCTGGCTCCGCTCCGCGACAGTGGGATGCTGTCGCTCCGGTTGGTGTGCACCGCCGACGACGCCAAAGAGGGCGGGTCGGTGATCACGATCTTGAAGGAGATGTTTCCGCTGGCGAAGCCTACGGCGAAGGATCAGATGGGGTGTTTCCGGCAGATAGACATCCCGCACCTGCATATCGAGGGCGTGGTGAATCATATCGCGATAAAGACTTTTGACCAATCGACGGTGAAGCATAGCGGGTCTACTTGTAACCGCGTGTGGATAAACGAGCCGTTGAAGGAAGAGCTGGTCGGTGAAACGGTCGGGCGCATCCGGTCGAAGAAGGGCGAGACGCCGGGGTCTATCCTGATGTGCGCCACGCTTGTGGACGGGGCGTCCTGGGCGGAGGAGTTCGAGGACGATCCGCAGATCCGGCTGAACCACGTCCGCGGGCACATCTATGAAAACTGCGCGGGCGAAGACGTGACCGACGAAATGGCGGCTGAGGTGTGGCGGACCATCGGGGTGCGGCTGGAGAAGAGTCCGGGCGGCGGGTATATTACCGGCGGGGTGCTGGACCGGGCCACCATCGAAATGATGTGCGCGTCGTGGAGGAGGATGGGGGCGCAGGAGTACGAGGCGCGGAAGTGCGGGGCGCCTATGTCGATGGGCGGGAAGGTGTACCCGACATTCAAGCGGGAGGTGCACGTCGTCGAAAGCTACAAATTTAATCCCGACTGGCCGGCGTTCATGGTGGCCGACCCGCACGGGGCTAAGCCTACGTTTGTCATTTGGGCGCAGCTTACTCCGCAGGGGCGGCTGTTTATCTTTGACGAATGGCCGAGTGTCAGCGGCGGCGTCGGGAAGTATGACGAGATTAAAGAGCGGACGCATACGATACCGCAGGAGTGCGAAGTGTGGGGCAGGATAGAAGCTGGGTACGGGATAAAGGATAGCGGGCTTACGCGGGTCGGCGATCCGAATAAATTCAAAGATCCTGATCCGTATCGTAATGAGATTCTTCGGGACAAGTACAAACAGTGCGGTTTTGATTTCAATATCAATGTTTCGGACGACATGGACTTGGGGCACCGGATAGTGTCGTCGTGGCTGGCATACGACGAGATGCGGTTGGCGGCGGATATGAATGATGTGGCGGCGCTTCCTAAGCTGTTTGTCGTGAAGAAGTGCGTGAACGTGATCAATTCTTTGCGGGGGTATAGTTTTAAGGTCAACGGGCGCAAAGGCGCGACGGCTGTGTCGGAGAAAGTGA
>Ga0268262_10002858_pt1 | contig 19450 bp, 18 predicted proteins | sample TergutNc150P3_FD_190354 | JGI IMG/M metagenome (GOLD analysis project Ga0268262, IMG submission 190354) | Nasutitermes corniger P3 segment gut microbial community from laboratory colony in Florida, USA - Nc150 P3 (SPAdes) (version 2) | ecosystem: Host-associated > Arthropoda: Insects >...
CGTTAGCAATACATCGCGAAATGCATTCGGGGGAAGAAACAGCCTGTCTATTTCATCACAGTCCACTTCCATAAAATCTAACACTTCTTCTGTCATTATTACCTCTCTTCTTGGTTCATTGTGTTGTGTAATGTAATGAACCTTGTTAATATACAATTTTTTCGGGAAAGTGTAACTTTTATTTGCTATTTTACCAATAAATAAAAATGTATTCATCACCGCAAATAATGGGCATAATAAATTGCACCCCGGATAGTTTTTTTGACGGGGGCAAGCATAACACGCCAGAGTTGGCTTTTGAACACGCCTTAAAATTGCTTGACGAAGGTGCGGATATTTTGGACATAGGTGGAGAAAGCACAAGGCCAGGTTATGAGCAAGTCCCGGAGGAAGAAGAACTTGCAAGGGTGATTCCTGTTATAGAAATGCTTGCGAAGGAGCAAAGCAGAAAAAATTTTCAAATATCCATAGATACAACAAAAGCAAATGTTGCATTGCAGGCGGTTAAGGCTGGGGCGAATATGATAAACGATATTTCTGCAATGGAACACGACCCTGAAATGCTCAAAACAATAACAGATACAAAAGCAGATGCGGTTCTGCAACACACCCTAAAATACGCGGGCGGTACGTGTTCCGTTCAAGATGTGAAAGATTATCTCTTAAAACGTGCGGGCTTGCTAAAGGAAAAAGGGATAAAAAATATATACATAGACCCCGGCATTGGTTTTGGCAAAACGCAAAAGGAAAATTTTGCGTTAATATCAAACATAAAGGCTCTTTGCCAAACTGAATACCCTGTGCTGCTAGGTGTTTCGAGAAAAAGTTTTATTAGCAACCGCCTCATACCAAGCATTGTATGCGGCATAATGGCTGTGCAGAAAGGTGTTAAAGTTTTGCGCGTTCACGATGTTCTGGAAACAAAAGAGGCACTTGCAACCTTGCTTACTGTTTCAGCAGAAATGCAATAGCCTGTTCCTTGCTTGAGGAAAAAGTCATATTTTTTCTGCCGCATAGTTTGAATATGGCATTAACCATAATTTTCTTTATGCCATCAAAGCCTATAACCGAACCGAATTTTGCATAAACCTTATTGTGCTCCATCCAGTCTGCTATTATGTTTTTGGTTTCTGAATCGAATTTCACATCTTTTATGTTTGTTATGGTGAATAGGGAATGCTCGGCATATTTGGTTATGCGCTCCTTAGCCGTTTTGGTAAATTCCAAGAACTCTTCATTTGTTTTGAAGTTAGACAAGTCATAATAAACAAAGCTCTTGCCCTCTAAGGTGAATTCTTCAATGCGCTGCTCTATGTTCATTTTACCTCCCTTAGCAAAATATCTATTGTTGCCATGGCTTTTTCATATTCGCCAATGACAGTGTTTTGCAAAATGCTTTCCAGGGCTTTCCCCATTTCTGGTGCCTGCGAAAATTTCTGCAAATTTTCAGTTATTTCGTTAATGGCACCAAAATCAAAAACATCAAATGCTTCTTTTAATTTACAAAGTTCACTTTTCAATGCTTCAAAATCAACGGGATTTTCTGGGCTTTTCAAATCGGTTAAGGTTGTATCTATATGGTTTAAAAGCCTTTCCAAAGATGTTAAAAATCTCAGACTATGCAATTTTATGAACAAAGAATCTTCTTGCCGCCCTGCTACTTCCAATGCTTTTGCCTGCTCAGACAAGTTAGATGCCCCAATGCTTGCAGATGCGCTTTTCAGCGCATGTATATAAGTGGTGTATAGAGGATAGTTATCTGTTTCCAGGCATTTTTTTATTTCTCCAATTTTCTCCAAACCGTCTTTATAGAACACAGCTAACGTTTGTACGTAGTTTTCAAAGGTTCCTCCTGTCATGGATATTCCCTTTTCAACATCCACATCCTCTATTTTTATCTTTGCCTTGGAACTGCTCTCGCTTTTAACCTCTTCGCTTGCTTTTTCACGTTTCTCTTTTGGTATCCATTTCTCCAAAATGGCATCCAATTTTTTGGTATCTATGGGTTTAGACATAAAATCGTTGAACCCATTGGAGAGAAACATCTCTTTTATTCCAGATATAGCATTAGCGGTGAGCGCAACTACGGGTAATTCCAAATCGCTTTTAAATTTCCTTATGCGTTTTGTTGTCTCAACTCCATCCATCTCCGGCATCATGTGGTCCATAAACACTATATCGTATTCATTCTTTTTCACCAGTTCTATAGACTCTGCGCCGCTAAGGCATGAATCAACTTGCATTTTATATGGGAGCAGCAAGCCTTGGCATATTTTAAGATTTGTGCTTATATCATCAACAACAAGAACCTTGGCTTCAGGTGCTATAAACTTAATTACATTATCGTTTATGTTGTAAGAAAAATTCTCTGCAACTCCGTTTAAAATATTTGCTACGGATATGGAATGCACCGGCATAACTAGAATGTTGTAATTCCTGTTTGCTACGGCTTCTCCAAAGCTTGTGATAAGCACAATTTGAGCCTTTGAGCCAACCTCTAATATAATTCTGCGGGCATTTTCAAGCAGAGATAATTCAACGAACACAAAGGAGTAGTTGCCGGTACTTAGCTTTTTTTTAAATTCCTCATCATCTGTGGCATAAGTGCAATATACACCCATAGTATCTATGGCGCAAATCATTGAATCTGCATATATCTGCAAGGGTTCATATACTATCACGCTTTTTTCTTCTGGGTTCTCCACACTAGCCAAAGGTTCGGGGGTGCAAATTTTTTGCGGAAGCGTTATGGTGAATGTGCTGCCCTCGCCGTATTCGCTTGCAACGCTTATATTCCCACCCATTGCCATAGCAAGATTTTTGGTTATGGCAAGCCCAAGGCCTGTGCCTTCAACCCCTTTGTTCGCAGACAAATTCAACTGGACAAAATCGCTGAACAATTTTCCCATATCCTCTGGTTTTATGCCCGTACCGCTATCTGTCACATCTATTGTTAAAAGTACGGTATCGCCAGAGATTTCGCCGCTTGCAGAGAAAGACACAAAGCCTGCTTTGGTGTACTTCACCGCATTGCTCAGTACATTTAGCAATATTTGCCGGATTCTCGTTTCGTCTCCATGAAGCGCATTGGGTATGCTACTGTCTAAATTCACCACAAAGCGAAGCTTGGAGTCCATAACCCTCATTCTTATAATGCTTATCACATCATTGATAAGCGAGGAAAACAGGTAGTCTTGAGGAACTATTTCCAGCTTGCCGCTCTCTATCTTTGAAAAATCCAAAATATCATTGATTATTGACAAAAGATTAACACCGGATTGTTTTATCACTATAATATCTTCGCGCACCGCATTTGGCATCTCTTTGCGCAAAGCCAGCTCGGACATACCTATTATGGCATTCATAGGTGTACGTATTTCGTGGCTCATTTTCGCTAAAAATTCGCTTTTGGCTTTAGAGGCATTTTCCGCTTTGAGCACTAGATTTTCGTTTTGGGCTAATAATTCCTTTAATTTTTGCCGCCTCTCCCAAGATTTGTATTTTTCGCCATTCAAAATATAGGCAATTATTATGCTTATGGAAAAAGCCGAAAATAAATCGTTTATGGAATATATTATGGAAGCATTTGTATAGTCCAAGCCTGTGAGGGTTCCTAATACGAAAAACAGCACAAAAGAAATTAAAGTACCTATAACTTTCAATTTAAATGTGAAAGGCGCAAAAGTGGATATCATCACTATAAAGCAAAGCCCGCCTATATATGCCGAGGCATAAGTTCCAGCTGTAGCCGTAACCAGCGAGGCTCCAATATAAAGATAGCCCACCAATGTAGCCATTATTATATCATTGCGTTTTTTTAAACGGCTTGTAAATTTTAAAATTATAAGGCAAATACTGAGCAGGCTAAGTCCAACCCTAATGGAAACCGCAAACATGGGAAATTGGTGCAGCCTCATATCATTTGAAATATAAGGCACCCATGCTATCAAGCATATTATCACCGCAAAGAAAAGCGTACCTGCTTCGTAATTTAACTCGCCTTTGAAAGTATCGCGACTGGAATCGTCAATATGTGTTTCTTTAAGCGTTTTGTATTTGTTAGTTATTCTTTTCGCGGTTTTAAACATTAAATATCACCTTTTTAAAATTCTCCTCAATAAGTCTTCTATCATCTCGGTTGCCTCTTCGTATTTGCCAGTCACTGTGTTTTGCAAAATGTTTTCCACTGCCTCCCCTATTTCCGATGCTCGTGCAAATTTTTGCAAATGGCCGGATATTTCATCTATGGCACCAAAATCAAAAATCTCAAATGCGTTTTTCAAATTGCAAAGCGTGCTCTCCAATACCTCAAAGTCCACAAATGCTTCTTCTTTTTTCAAATTGTTTAACACAGCACCTATATGGTTTAAAAGTATTTTCAAAGACATTAAAAATTGAGGGTTGTTTGAATCTATAAATTTGGAATCTCCCTGTTTGCCCGCAGCTTCCAATGCCTTTGCTTGCCCAGATAAAGTAGATGCCCCAAGGCTTGCGCAGGCACTTTTTAGCGCGTGTACGTAAGTGGTGTACAAATGAAAGTCATTCGTTTCAAGGCATTTTTTTATCTCGCTAATTTTTTTGAAGCCATCTCTATGGAAGGCAGCAAGTGTTTGGGTATAGTTTTCAAAAGTTCCGCCTGTCATAACAATGCCTTGCTTTACATCCAAACCTTCTATCTCTATTTTCTCCAAATCAAAATCATTATCGCTGGGCTCTGGTGGCTTTGTATTTGCGCTCAATTTCTCTTGCTTTTCTTTTGGAAGCCATTTTGCCAAAATTGCATTGAGCTTAATGGTATCTATGGGCTTTGATAAAAAATCGTTGAAGCCATTTGAGAGGAACATCTCCTTTGTGCCAGAAATAGCATTGGCGGTAAGCGCTATTACTGGCAAATCTGCATAATGCGAATTTTCTTTGCCCATTTCCCTTATGAGCTTTGTGGCCTCAATGCCATCCATTTCCGGCATCATGTGATCCATAAACACCAAATCATATTGATTTTTAACAATGGCTTCAAGAGCCGTAGAACCGCTCAAGCATAAATCTATCTGCATTTTGTAAGGCAGCATCAAACCTTCGGCTACCTTTAAGTTTGTGCCTATATCATCTACAATGAGAATCTTGGCATTGGGTGCACAGAACTGTGCCACAGCGATATTTTCATTTGTGCTATAGAATAAATTTTCAGATATTCCATTCAATATATTGGCAACAGATATGGAATGCACAGGCATAGCCAATATTTCCAAATTCATATCTGCTATAGTATCGCCAAAACCCGTTAGCACAACTATTTTGGTTTTGGATTTAAGTTCCTTAATTATCGCTTTGGCATTTTCCAGCAGGGAATGTGAAACGAACAAAAATGTATAATCTTTAGCTTGCAGTTTTTCACGCAAATCATCATCGTTTTCGGCTCTATGGCAAGTAACGCTAAGATTGTCCACAGTGCAAACAATGGAATCTGCATATACCTCATTAGGCTCATAAACAAGAACGCTTTTCTCTTCCGATTTTTCCACCGATGCCAGAGGTTCTGGCGAGTCTATTTTCTGCGAAAGAGTGATTGTGAATGTGCTGCCTTTGCCGTATTCCGACTGAACGCTTATATCCCCACCCATTGCATTCACAAGTCTTTTCGTTATCACAAGGCCAAGCCCTGTGCCCTCAATGCCTTTGTGGGATGCCAAATCAATTTGCACAAACTCGCCAAATAATTTCCCTATATCCTCTGGTTTTATGCCATTGCCGGTATCTTTTACATCTATGGTTAGGAAAGCGGTATCTCCATTTATTTCTCCGCTCACAGAAAATGATACAAAGCCTTTTTTTGTGTATTTCACGGCATTGCTCAACACGTTGAGCAACACCTGCCTTATTCTGGTTTCATCTCCAAAAAGAGAATTTGGAACCTTGCAATCTATATTCACCACAAAGCTGAGATTTGAATCCATCACGCGCATTCTTATAATGCTCACCACATCGTGTATTAGAGAGGAAAATTGGTAGTTGCCGGGGATTATTTCCAATTTGCCGCTTTCAACTTTTGAAAAATCAAGAATATCGTTGATTATGGATAAAAGATTATTTCCGGCTTGCTTAATGGTGATAACATGCTCTCTGGCGGAGTCCGGTATATTTTCGCGCAAGGCTAGTTCGGCCATGCCGATTATAGCGTTCATAGGCGTTCTTATCTCATGGCTCATCTTTGCGAGAAAATCGTTTTTGGCTTTTGAAGCGGCTTTTAGCTTGTCCATTGTTCTGTGCAAAGGTTTAAGAAGCCCCGAAATAAATATATTGAATATCACAAAAGTTATAGCCATCACAACCATCATAGCTATAAATAATCCAGTCATATTTGTTTTATAGTCATTTATGCTATCTGGCATCACGGCTACCGAATTCCAGCCTAGCAAGGGAATAGTCCCTAGCGCAATTCTCCCCAATTTGGTATCTAAAGTTTGCACTTCATTTGGCTCAAGATTTTTTACATAGTCAACAATATCAAAACCTACTTTGCTCAATTCCTCATTAATGTTTTTTTTCGCCGTCACAAGCTCAATATTTTTTGCACCGGTAATCTCTCCGGCAGCATTAAAAAAGTAAAGTTCCGCTTCTCTGGTGTAGCTCTTGTACACAGCATTTACAAATCCCGAAAGATTTATGCCTGTTCCCAAAATCCCAAGGGGTTTGTGCTTACTGTCAAAAACCGGCACATTAATCCACAGATTTGTCACATTGAGGTCTGGATTATAATTGATATTAAAATTATATCTCTTAGTTTCGTTAAGAGTCATTAAATACCAATAGTTTTTGGGGTCTTTTGCATCTAAAAAATAAGGCTTGTTGTCGTCTGAATGGAACATTTTATCTTTATCGTTCACCCAAAAAACTGAATTTGCCGCAAATGCCTTGCGATAGCTGGTTATTTCCTTAAAAGCTATTTTCTCAAGTTCAAAATTTTCCGGCTCGGAAAAATATTTTTGTATCAAAGGAGAACCTGCCATTTTAAGAGCAATGGCTATTTCGCTATTTACCGATGTTTCCAGCTTTATTCGTTCAATTTCCAGTATTTGCGCTAACTCATGGCCCTTGCTCGTTCTTATAATCTGCTGCATGAAAAATATAAAAATTCCACTTCCGGCTATAAATATAGCCAAAAATAGCACAACGGAAAATATGATAAATCTGCTTTTTTTCATATTTAGCTATTTTGCCTAAAAGAATTTGCAGTTTCGTTAAACTTATCGGATATTTCGAGAAATACGCTTACCAAATCCGGGTCAAAATGCGTTCCATTGCTTTCTGAGATAATTTTAACGGCATCTTCGTGAGAAAATGCTTTTTTATATGGCCTTTCGGAAACCAGGGCATCGTACACATCGGCTATGGCCATGAGCCTGCCCTGAAGTGGAATTTCACGCCCCTTTAAGCCTTTTGGGTAGCCAGTCCCATCCCATTTTTCGTGGTGAGAGCCGGCAAAAATTTTAGCATGTTCCAAAAACTCGTGTTCATTTGTATTGTGCTTTATTTTTTCTATAATTTCTTCGCCGCAAGCAGGATGCTTTTTTATTTCGGCAAATTCCTCATCTGTGAGTTTGCCGGGTTTTTTGAGAATCTCATCTTTCACCGCAATCTTGCCAATATCATGCAACTGCGAAGACCTCAGCACCAAATCTATATTCCAATTACTCATCTCTTCTGCATTCAACTTGCGGCTGGATAAGGCATCAACCAATAAACCCAAATAACCCTGAGTTCTTTCTATATGCTTGCCTGTAATATCATCGCGACTTTCCACAAGTTCTGCCATCGCCTTTAAAATTGCGTTTTGAAGCTCCAAAACAGTTTTGGTTTTTGCCTCCACCAAATTTTGAAGGTTTTTGTTATAATTCAAAAGTTCTCTTCTTTGCGATTCAATGAGCAAATGCGTTTCTATGCGTTTTAGCAAAAGCGGTGGGGAAAATGGTTTTGTTATATAATCTATAGCCCCCAAAGATAAACCTTCCAGTTCGCTATCTCCATCGGTTTTTGCCGTTAAAAAGATAACTGGAATATTTTTGGTTTCATGTTTGCTTTTTATTATTTTTATCACCTCATAGCCATTCATTTCTGGCATTTCAACATCTAAGAGAATCATATCGGGAATGGCTTTTTCTAACATTTTCAAAAGACGCTCACCGCTATCCACTGTGGCCACGCTATAATGCTTTGCAAGCACATTCCTGCCCATAGTTAAATTCGTGATATTATCATCTACAAGAAATATAGTACTACGTTTTTCCATCGCATTCACCTGCTCATATTCGCAAAAATGGGTAACAAGCTCGTATCTAAAAATCTGGAAATCCACCCCGGCAATAAACCCATCCCGAACAAGCAAATAAAATAAACACCAAAAACAAATTTTTCTGGCATGGTTATTGGAGGCAAAGAGGAGAATTTTGGATTTAGAGGGCCATTTAGCATTTTATTTGTGGCTTGCAAAACATAAACAGCAGTTGTGGTTATGGAAAGTATAGCCAAAACAGCAACCACTTGTACCACAGAATCGCTCGCTCTCAGCGAACCTATGAAAATAGGCAATTCTGCCGCAAAACCGCTAAGGCCAGGCAGCCCAAGCCCGGTAAAGCCAGCAATCACAAAGCCAACTCCAATAAGAGGAATAATTTTCATTAAACCTCCCATTTCGTCCACCATTCTAGTATGCGTTCTGCCATAAATCATTCCTATGCAGGCAAAGAATAAACCTGTTAAAAATCCGTGCGAGAGCATTTGCAAACTAGCTCCCTTTATGGAAATTAAATTCGCCGCGCAAAGCCCAAGGAATATAAGCCCCAAATGAGATATGGATGAATAAGCTATTATATATTTCAAATCGCGCTGCCTAATTGCTATAAAGGCCGCCGCAACCACATTGAACAAAACCAGCAAAACTATATAAGGCAGCCAGAATTTTGCGCCCTCTGGCATTAAATACATTGCAACCCTCAAACAGCCATAACATCCCATTTTCATCATAACCCCAGCCGCAAACATAGACACCGCAGTTGGCGCTGCGCTGTGGCCATCGGGGCTCCAGTTGTGGAAAGGGAAAAGCGAACCGGAAATTGCAAAGCCTATGAACAAAAGCGGAAAAGCCCACATTTGAAACTCAGTTGGCAATAGAACATTTGCAAGCCTGCGAATATCCCAGCTTCCTATATTGCTTTCGGAATACATCGCTATAACAGCGATGAGCGCAAAGGCAGAGCCTAGAGCAAGGGTCAAGGTCAATTTTTTTCCGCAATAATCGCGCCTCCCTGTTCCCCAGCCGGCAATCATCAAATACATTGCCAGAGCCTCTACCTCGTAAAATACCATGAACAGAAATAAATCAAAACTCAAAAACACTCCAAAAACTCCAGCACCCAAAATTTGAATCATAGCGAAAAATTCTTTGGGCCGCTCAACATTCCAGCTCATTAAAATACCTGTGAATACTATTATAGAAGCCAAAACGCACATTAAAATTGAAAGAGCATCTGCCCCTATTATAAACCTTATGCCCAAAGCCGGCAGCCAAGAAGCATCTGTTAAATATTGAAGTTGAAGAGCATTGCCAAGGGGTGCGCTGGAATTCATTGCCAAGCAATATATTTTAACTGTGAAAAAGGCACACAGAACTATATTGGCAAGAGCGGAAATTGCATGGAACATTTTTAATGTCTGGTTTTGCTGCCTGGGTATAACCAAGCTAACAAAAACCGTTAGCACGGGCAAAAACCAAATTAAGTTAAGAATTGCAGGCATGTAGATAATGTAGAAATTCAGTCGTCTTTCACGCAACGAACGCTATGTAAACGCAATTTTTCGACGGGATATGTAATTGAAATAACATCACTGCCGTAGTTCATAAGTGCGAAGAAGGCCGTATTTTCAACTAATTCCTCTACCATCCACCACCGACCTTCTTTGCCAACAATACCTTTATAGAGAGTCATGCTGCCGGAAGACCAATTAGGCGGCAAATAATTTTTACCAACTAACTGACCATAACCACCAGGCAGAGCTGCAAAACCGTATTTATCATAACCATTACCAGATTTTCCATCCTTGGAATTCCATCCATTAGTAGCTTTAAGATTTTTGCCTGAATAAATTGAATCCACAAAATGCTGTAGAATATGCCATTCATAAAATACAGGGATATGCCATTCAGGGGGGCAAATGCCTTTATGAGGCGTATCTATTTTGCAATCGTCATCGTCTGCACTGGCTGCGTTGATATTGTTGCATTTGAGTGGCAGTTGCATTGCCGTTGCCCAATCGTATAAACTTCCATATTTATTGAAATCATAGTATCCCATCCATTCTATACTGTCCGCAACAGCAACATTAAGGTTCTCAGCCATCCAAACTTGATTGCCTATTTCAACGGTTTTATAAGTTTTGTTTTCATAAGTAATAAAACCATATTCTTTCAGTGAATCATTGGAACAATATTGTTTTTGCTCGGTTGGATTAAATTCCTTTCCACCGCAAGTTGCTATGCAGAAGGAGCAAGGCATATTTTCATTTATATCGCCGCCGCAGCCAAAAAGAAGCAAAAGCAAGGCTATACCAGCGGGAAAACATTTTTTTATAGACATAGATTATACCCCAAATTTAAACCAAGTGTGCGGTTATAGGTTTTGAAAGAGCTTTTCTTGCTTATGTTATACAACCCGTTATCATAGAAGGCTCCAACGTAAAAATTCCAAATATCAAAGCCAGCACCCAAGCTAACACCTAAATCAAAAGCATTATAAGCTTTGTTTCCGCCAAAGCCAAAATACGGACCTGCGTTAATATTAATTGCCCAATATTTAAAAGAAACCAGCAAAGGCAATTCAACATAATATTGATCCAATGTATATTTATCATTCCTTATACTTTCATACTCTGCTCCCCTTTTAATAAACATAATTCCCGGTTGCAAATGAATCAAATCGCTACGAGCTATGTCTAGCACAAGCCCGCCTTGGAACCCCAGGGCAGAATTATAAGAACTGCTCTTGTTTTCAAAAGTTTCATATAAATGCGAGGCATTTACACCCATCCTGAAACCGAGCGAAAATGCACTTTTTTTGCTCGCTTGCGCAACTGGAGGCGGTTCCTCAACAGTGGCAGGAATTGCGGTTGCCGCCGGAGTTGGAATAGCTAGAAGCTGCACAGCAAGCTCATCGGAGACTTTTGCCAAGTCATTAAAAGAACTCAAGGGGCTATCTGCCGAAGCAACTTTAAGCACTTGTAGATTTGCGGTTTCTATTATGCGGGCAAAAATGGAATATGTGCCAAAAGCCTCAGTTATATTCACCACGCAAACGAAATTAGCACCGTGCTGCATGGCGGTTTGGGAAATCTGGGCTATGCCGCTTTGGTTTTTTGCAAATTCTTCATAAAGAATTTCCGAATTTACCACCTCCACATACTTGCCGCTTTGCACTAGAGCAACAAGCATTTTGTTCCCAAGAGTTTTATTTATGCTTGCATCACTTGCTCCAGATACGTAAATAAGGAGCTTTTTGGGTTCGCCTTGCGCAAAAGCATTTGTGCAAAAGCAAGCGATGAAAAATGCGAGTAAAGATACCAATGTGAGTTTTTGAGCCATTAGGGAGAATATAGAAAATTTACTACCTTACCCCTATGCGCCTTTCCATTTTACATCTTATCTTCATTTGCATAGCTACGGCGATATTTGTGGTTTTTGTGTTTATCGTTTGGCAGGGCAAAAATGAGCAAATCAAGGCTTTGAATAAAGAAATTTTGAGTGAACAGGCAAAGATTGCCGAAATTGAAAAACAAGGGGAAAAGGCTTTAACTACTTTTCGCATCAGCAGAGGCTTGGATATTTTGTCTGAGAAGAAATTGCCCGAAGAGCATAAAGATATTTTGGCAGAAAAATTATTTGCAATTTCAATGGACTACAAAATAGACCCGCTTTTGATTTTAGCCGTGATAAAGCAAGAAAGCAGGGGAAATCCCAATGCAAGAGGCGTTTATTTGTCTGGCGGAAAATCTGGGGCACTGGGGCTTATGCAAATAAAATACGAATCCGCCTTGGAAGTCGCTCGCTCTGTTGGAATTAAAATAAACTCACCAGAAGATTTATTTGATCCAGAAAAAAACTTGATGGTTGGTACAGCTTATTTGCTTCGCCTGATTGCCAAATACAAAAACTTGCAACACGCCCTTATAGCCTACAATGTTGGCTTTGGAATCTTAGACGATAAACTGAAACGCGGTGCGCCTTTACCCCAAAAATATTATAACACCATTATGAAGGAGTATAGGGACTTGGCGAGGGAGATATTTTCAATTGAAAATTGAGGATTGGAGAAAGCGTCAAAAACTCCACTACAAAGTGCGAGAATTTTTTTTGAACCGTGGCTTGCTGGAGGTGGATGTTCCCATGCTTTCCGCAGCTTGCGGCACAGACCCGCAGCTGGATTATTTTGAAACCCTGCCACCCGAACATTATTTGGCAACAAGCCCAGAATTTTTTATGAAAAGGCTTTTGGCAAATGGCTTTGGCGATATATTCTCATTAACACACGCTTTTAGAAAAGGAGAAACCGGCACTAGGCACAACTGCGAATTCAACATAGCGGAGTGGTACAGAATTGGATTCTCCGCAGAAGACCTGCAACAGGAAATTTTAGACTTGGTTAATTGCATAACAGGCCTAAATTTACCCTTAAAAAGAACCCCTTGGCAAGCTGCTTTTAAATGTGTTGATATGGAAAAATTAAAAGCCGAACACAGAGATTGGACACAAGAAGAAATAGAGGATTACGCTATGACCACAATAATAGAACCGAATTTGGGTGTAAGGGCAGGTCCATGTGCCTGCCCTTGCGCGGAGTTCATCGTTGATTATCCTCCAAAAAGAGCAGCCCTTTCAAAAATTCGCAAAAATGCAGCCTGCCGTTTTGAGCTATATGTAAATGGAATTGAGCTTTGCAATGGCTACGAAGAGCTTACCGATGCAAATGAGCAGAGAAAACGTTTTTTAGAAGATATAGAGAAAAGAAAAAAAATGGGAAAACCCATTCCAAAAATAGATGAGGATTTCTTGGTTGCTTTGGAAAAAGAAATGCCAGAATGCTCCGGTGTTGCACTTGGCTTAGACAGGCTTTATATGCTTGCCATGGGTAAAGACGATATTGAGGAAGTTCTGTTGTTCAGGGAGTGATTCAGTTATTTTTTTATGCAGCGAACGGAGAAGCCTCTTGTTTTTTCTGCATCATTTTTAAACAATTTAACTCCAGCTTTCTCAAGCCTGAAATAATAGGCCCGGTTGCCATGTTCTGTGGAAGACCACCAATATCCCTCTTTATCCAGAAAAGCGTAACCTCTGATTTCGTCTTCATATCTCAATCCGCCAAAAGTCGCATCCCACACGGATGTGGCTCTAAGACGATCAGCATCCCAGTCAGATAAAATTTCATAATCATCTTTGCTTGGCAATTTCCAACCATCGGGGCAAACACTCTTTGCCGCTTCCCAGTCATATAATTTTCCATATGCACTGCAACGTTCAGTAAACGGAGCTTCCTTGCCGCCATAGCACCACCAATCTCCAGATTTTGGTATTTCATTTAAGTTTTGGGCAGTCCAGATTTGCGAATCCATTTTTATTACCTTGTAATCCTGCGTTGCCCCTTCTAATGAATCCTGTTTCATAATTCTCTGCGAGGATGAGGAATTGGATGCAGTAGAATGTGATGAAGAAGAATATTCTTTTTTTGGACCTATTTCTTCAAAATAGCAAGAGGAAATAAGAACTATGAATAAAAGTGAGAATGTGATAGCTACTTTCATTAATGATATAATATAGAAAATTTTTCCGCGCTTTCCACCGTTTGCCTAATAAGCGTTGCAATGGTCATTGGGCCAACGCCGCCGGGCACGGGTGTGTAGGCAGAGCAAACGGAGCTTAATCCCTCTTTTTGAATATCGCCTATTCCGCCGTTATGGTAGCCTGCATCAATGGCTACAGCTCCATTTTTTAGCCACTCGGTTTTTATGAATTCAGGGATTCCAACCGCCCCAACCACTATATCTGCTTGCTCGGTTATGCTCGGCAAATTTTGGGTTTTGCTGTGGCATATTGTAACTGTGCAGTTTTTATTCAAGAGCATTGCGGCCATTGGCTTGCCCAAAATAGCGCTGCGCCCAACCACAACGGCGTGTTTGCCCTCTAAGGGAATTTTATAATGCTCCAAAAGACTCATTATGCCTTTGGGGGTGGCAGAGCCATAAGCCTGCTCTCCCATGCTCATAAGACCAAAACCTAGGGAGCTCACTCCGTCCACGTCTTTTTCTATTGAAATTGCATCAAAGCACTTTCGCTCGTCTATCTGTTTTGGAACCGGATGTTGCAGCAAAATTCCGCGAACAAGGGGGTTTTCGTTGAGCTCTTTTATTTTGCCGAGCAACTCCTCTGTGGTGGTAGAGGCTCCCAGCAGAACAGGCAGGCTTTCCAAACCCACCCTTTTGCAGGCATTGCCCTTCATTTTAACATAAGTTGCGCTAGAAGGGTCATCTCCAACCAAAATAGTGGCAAGAACGGGTATTTTCCCGCCCATTTTTTGAATAAGTGCCTGAACCCTGCTTTTGAGTTCCAGTTCAATTTGAGAAGCGAGAGCCTTACCATCTAGGAGCATTATATTCATGGCGATAATATAGTAAGCGGATTTTTCTATATTTTATCCCATGTACTTTAATAGGAGTTTTTATGAGTCCAAAAAAACAGGCAGCGGAAATAGTTTTAGCAATCCAATTGATTGGCATGGAACGATTTGAAGATAGCGTAAATAACAAAATTTTAAAAGATGACAATTTGATTCTTGCCGTAAACTCAATTGATGACGTATTGGAACATTTTCAGTGGAAAAAAAGCAAGCTGATGACCGAAGCCATTGACCGTTTCATAGTTCCAAGGCTTGAAAATTTTGATAACTTAGACAATGTCAATTCAAGCTTTTTGAGATGGAAAGAAAAATGGTTTGCATATTATGAATATTTGTCAAAAACAGATGAAGAAAAAATGGCCTTTCTAGAAGAACAATACAATGACACGGGTTCTTGCCCTGAATTAGAAGAAATGACATTGCCTAAAGAATTTGATTGGACGCCAGTTGATTACACCAGCGAACAATGGGAAAAAATCGCCGCAGAAGGCGGTCTTAACCCCCCTTCTCAAACCTGACGAACTGAGCAACTGAAATGCTTGAAAGGCCAAGTTTCTTTTGCTCTTCTGCCAAAATGCCAGAAACGGTTTTTTTGTCGTCGGTGTAAAAGGCCTGCTCTAAAAGGCAGAGTTGCTTTAAGGCTTTTTTGAGACGACCCTCCACTGCACGGTCTAAAAATTCTGGTTTGGTTTTGCCTTCGTTTTTAACCTGCTCTAGCGCAATTCCTTTTTCCTTTTCAATAAGTTCCGGCTTCAACTCGCTTTCGGTAAGTGCAACAGGGTTAGACATTGTTACATGCAAGGCAATGGTTTTTGCCACAGCTTGAACAGCTTCTTTGCCACCATTTGGATTGCCTTCAAAAGCTAGCTTTACAACTGTGCCTATTTTACCAACACTGTGAGCATCGCTGTGAGAATAATAGGCAACGACCTCGTTTGCGCCAATGGGAAAAACGGCAAATTTGCTAATCTCAATTTTCTCGCCTATTTTTGCCAAAACCTCGGATATGCGGTCTTTAACGGTGATTGAGCCAACCGATAAACTAAGTGTTTCTTCTATTGTGCTTGCTTTGCTAGCTTTAAGAGCTTCGGCAATATCAGAACCTAATTTTATGAAATCATCGCCTTTGGAAACAAAATCTGTTTCGCATGTTAGCACAAAGGCATAAGCTTTTGTGTCGTTGCTACCAACAAATACCGAGCCTTCTTTTGCGTCTTTGTCTGCGCGTTTCAAGGCAACATCGGCACCTTGCTTGCGCAGGTACTCAACTGCTTTTTCAAGGTCGCCATCGCAAGCTGTTAGAGCTGCTTTGCATTTCATCATGCCCACGCCTGTTTTTTCGCGCAGGGTATTTACCATAGATGCGGTTATAGCTGCCATTATGCCTTCTCCTCAGCCGCTTTTTCTGCGGTCTTTTCTTTATTGTTTGGTGAATTGAATTGATGATTCTGGCGCGGAGCAACATTTGCCGCCAAATAATCCACAATAAGCACAACGGAACGCAAGGCGTCGTCGTTTGCGGGAATTGGGTATTGAACAAGTTCTGGGTTCACATTGGTGTCGCAAATCCCGATTATGGGTATGCGAAGGCGGCGCGCCTCGGAAACAGCGATATGCTCGTGGTTCAGGTCTGTTATAACAACAACGCCGGGCAGCTGGCTCATCTCTCTAATTCCGCCAAAAACATTCAAAAGTTTTGAACGCTCGCGGTTTTTATCTAAAACCTCTTTTTTACTCATCTGCCTGAAAATACCTTGGTTTTCCATATCGTCTATTTTGTCAATTTGCTTAATTGACTTGCGCACGGTTTGGAAATTGGTGAGCATTCCGCCGAGCCAGCGGTTTGTCACATAAAAATGGTTGCATTTTGCGGCTGCGTCTTGCACGGCTTTTTGGGCGGTGGGTTTGGTGCCAACAAAAAGAACGGTGCGGTTATTGCTAGAAATTCTGGCTATAGCCTGGCCTGCAGTATCTAAAAGCTGCCTGGTTTTTTCCAGATTCAGCACATGGATGCTGTTCTTTTCGGTTAAAATGTAGGGTTTCATTTTTGGGTTCCAGCGTCTGGTTTGGTGCCCAAAGTGCGAGCCTGCGGCGAGCAGGTCTTCTATAGAAGGCAAATTAGCCATAATATCTCCATTTGGTTGTTCTTCCCAGCTGTTTATACATCCGAGCATTTCTGCCACCGAGGATGCTGAAACGCAGCTGGTGTTTTTTGTTGGTCTATAAATATAGAAATTTTAGGTGGGTTTGTCAAGTCATTCCATTTATCACCGCCCCCTCCGTACCTTAACTGGCAAAATCCCCATTGCCTCGCGATACTTATTAACAGTCCTCCGCGCAACCCTTAAACCGCGTTTTTCCAAAAGTTCTGCTATTTCTTGGTCGGAGAGAGGGTTTTTCTTGTCTTCTCTGTTTATCAGCTCCCTAATGCTGTCTTTTATCTTCACATTGCTAACTTCGGTGCCGTCATCTTGCGCAACCCCAGAAGAAAAGAATTTTTTCAGCTCAAAAACCCCATAGGAGGTTTGAACATATTTTCCGTTTGTAACCCTATTTACAGTGCTAATATCCCTATTTATTTCGTTTGCTATATCCTGCAAAATCATAGGCCTCAAATGCTGCTGCCCGCGAGCAAAAAAATCATATTGCCTGCGCACTATGGCATTCATAACCAAAAGCATGGTTTCTTTGCGGCTTTCTATGCTCCGCATAAAAACACTTGCCGAATTCAATTTGCTCCTTATCCAAGATTTTTCTTCGTTGCTCACGCTTTTTGTTTTCAGCAAGCTTTTGTAGGAATTGTTTATCTTCAATTTTGCCTTTGTACCGTCCCGGAGTTGTACGCTAAATGAACCATTAGGTTCCCTTTCTACAATAAAATCTGGAGTTACATAAGACAAATTGGAAACAGGAATTTGCGCAAGGGGACGTGGGTTAAGCCTTGCAAGCTCTTTTATAGCAAGGCTAACGTCTTGGGTGGAAATATTCATCGCTTTGGCAATTTGCATATAACGCAAATCCGCCAGCAAATCATAATGCTTTTCCAGCATTTCAAGGGCGGTTTTTGAAAAATCCGGTATTCTTTTTGCCTGAATAAGAAGACAGTCGCACAGGTTAAAAGCTCCCACTCCAGGTGGCTCAAGGCTGCGCAAAACCTCAAAAGCTTCTCTTACCTCTTTTGGAGCTTTTTTCAAGGGTTTTTCGTTTTGCAAAACAGCATCAATGGCTTTGAACAGAGAATTCTTGCCCAAATTCCCGGAAAGAATTTCTCTGGACTCGTTTTCATCAAGCAAAAATCCGTTATCGCCAACGCAACCTATTAAATATTCAACACATTCATATACATCTGGCTGCAAATTTCTGTCTTTGAGCTGGTTTAGCAGGTATTGCTGAATATCCAAATCATAGCTCTGCGGGCGTTCCCAATCATCTTCATCAGGGTCTCTTTTGCTAAAATCTTCTGGTTCTGAATCTTTAAAACCATCTTGAAAATATTCATCCCAATTTATGTCTGAATTATTATCTGTACCATCCAAAAGCCCCTTTTCTATATCGCTTGAGCTATATTCATCGCTTGTTTCTTCTGTTTCATCTTCGCTGCTTTCATCCATTTCCAAAAGGGGATTTATTTCCAATTCCTGTTGAATGGCAGCTTCCAGCTCTAGGGAATTCATCTGCAAAATTTGAGATGTAATTATAGTTTGTGCAGATAGCTTTTGCTCTATCTGCATTCCCTGAGATATGTTCATTTGAACAGGCATATATCAAGGAAATATAGTAAACCTTTTTCGCTTCTACAGACCAGCACCATCTTCCATTCAAGTTCTTCTTATATCAATGCAAATTACTATCTTTTAAAAAGAGGCTTTTGTGAAAACATCTATTAGAACACTCGCTTGCATATTTACTATGGCAGTCGCATTTTTATCTTGCGACTTTGGCACAAATAACTCAAATATTGAGAACAATTCTTCAAGTTCTTTTGAACCGCAATATTTAACCATATGAAATACTCTCTCCCTCAATTTTCAGACTTTTTAAAAGATGTTCGCTTGGACATATATCGTCAAAAATATGTTTCAATAAAAATTGTAGAAATGGATTTGCCAGAAGAAATACAGGCTTTAAAAACCATTTATGAACAATATTGGGAAAACAAAGGCAAAATAAAGCAACAACTTTTAGCATTTGTTGAATTTGACCCGAAAAATGGGGTTTTGCAGAGATACGACAATGGTTTTATAGTTTTTACGCCGAAAGTTTTTGAAAGTTTTTTGTGAAAAAATTCGGCTGGATTTTTGAATAATAATGTTTTAAATTTTCGTTTGCTAATTTTATGTAATCTTTGTTTATTTCAAAGGAAATAAAATCGCCGCCGTTTTTCAAGGTTTCAAGACACTCGGAACCGCTTCCGCAAAATGGAATCAAAACCTTGAAATCTCCTTTTGGTTTGCAAGACTTAATCAGCTTTTGTGTCAGAGCCCTTGGCTTTTGCGTTGGATGTATTATTACATTATGAGAATCGTGGTTTTTTCGCTCTTTTGGCAAAACTATGCTGTTGCAAGTACTACAATACATAATCCTTTCTTTCAAGGATGCACCGCCTGCAAGCGTTGATATGGGAAAAACATCTCTTGGCAAAGCACCGTTGCTATTTGCATTATATATTGTTTCCACTCCACCGTCTTTGGCAAACCTGCTTTTCACAGCAGGTCTAACTCTTCCTGCACTTC
>Ga0268262_10002859_pt1 | contig 19446 bp, 22 predicted proteins | sample TergutNc150P3_FD_190354 | JGI IMG/M metagenome (GOLD analysis project Ga0268262, IMG submission 190354) | Nasutitermes corniger P3 segment gut microbial community from laboratory colony in Florida, USA - Nc150 P3 (SPAdes) (version 2) | ecosystem: Host-associated > Arthropoda: Insects >...
AAGTATTTCCGTATTAAGCGGAGGAGAGCGAAGCCGTCTTGCGCTTCTTAAAATGCTGCTTAAGCCCCTTAACCTTCTTATCCTTGACGAGCCGACAAACCACCTCGACCTTAACTCAAAAGACATATTGCTGGACGCGCTTTCCAATTTTGGCGGAACTATTATTTTTGTTTCACATGACCGCTCTTTTATGGAAGCGCTTTCCACAAAAACCCTTGAACTTGCTTCCGGCAACGGAGAGCCCGCGCGCGCGCGGCTTTTCTACGGCAATTACGCGTATTATCTGAACAGGGTAAACAATGAAGAAACCGAAAAGACGACAGTAAATATCCCGCGCGCTGAGAAAGCGGCTTCCGTCGGCACGCAGTTAACTTCCGCCGATAAGCGGGCGGCGGACAAACAAAGACAGGCCGCTATTCGCAGGCTGGAAAGGCAGGAAGCGGAACTGTTAAAAACGCTGGAAGAACTTGAAAAAACCAAGTCCGCGCTTGAGACCGAACTTTCTCTGCCTGAAGTATATTCAGACGGGCAAAGGGCAAAGGAAGTTAAAATCAAACTTGACGATTGTACAGCGGCAATCGAAGCCAAAACCGCCGAATGGGAAAAAGCGGCATCCGCCTTGATGCAATAATACCGCCGTGGCAGATAATTTTACCCTTCTTTTGAATATTTCCGTCAGGTTTTCAAGATAGGTACCGCTTGTGTTTCCGATTCCGGCTATTCCTATGCGCCGCATGTTTGCCTCCCAAGTAGCGATTAATTTATTATAGAGTTGGTTAATTGTAGCAGGGAAATTGATTAATGTAAAATGGAGTTTTTCGAGTTAAATATTTATTTTATTGGAAAAAATAATATTCAAAGGGTGTAAACCTTATTACAGTTTTTTGGAATCAACCAACAAGCGGCGAAGCAGTCATCGATTTTTTATGCGCAATTATTTGTTTTTGGTATTATATCGATAATCAATTTCTTTATCTGAATCTTCAATATTTATCATTTCTCCATCTCCACCACCATAAAAAACAGAAGGAAAACCTTTTGCTGAAAATACTAAATAATATTTACCTGATTGTAATCCATAAAATAAATATGAACCATCTTTTTTAGCTGCTGTTCTTGTCAAATATTCTTTATTTGAATCACGAAGTGTAATAGTTGGGTGTTCCATTACGTTCCCATCAATGTCAGTATATTTTCCTGTAATATTTAAGCCTCCTTCAGGATAATAAAAATTTATTGAAACATCTGATTTATCAATTATAATTGGTTCACCTTTTCCACCGCCATACCAAGCAGGGGGTGTGCCTGATTTATAGAATTGAAGATAATAAATTCCTGGTTGTAAATCATTAAATGTGAACGATGTTATTTTTTTGGGAAATGCTCCATAATCATATAATGATCTTGTTCTACTTAATTCTTCTTTATTATTATTATATAATATGACTCTTGCCTCTTGCATGACATCATTATCAAAATCAAAATTATTATATACACCGTTAATATTAAATCCTTTTGGATAATGTACATCTATTTTTATATCAGAATTATTAATAATTATTGGATTATCATACCAAACAGAAGGCGCATTATATTTTCTAAAACTTAAATAATATTCACCTGGTCTAAGATCATAAAATGTTATATTATTAGACAGAGGTGAAAATAATGGAGATATAATTATTTCTTTTTGAAAATTACAAAGAGCTATGTCTGACATTCTATCATCAAATTCTACATAAATATTGAAGCCTTTTGGATATTGAAAATTTATTTCTAAATCTGAATTTTCAATAATTATTGGTTTACCTATTCCTCCTCCATACCAAACAATAGGTGCATATTCTCTATCAAAAGAAATGTAGTATATTCCTGGTTCTATGTTATAAAATGTGAATTTACCATCATTTCCAGTAGTTGTATTTTCAATAATATTCATAAATTTGCTCCATGAACCATTATTAGAAGCATAGAGGTATACATGCGAATATTGTATTACACTATTCTCAGAATCTGTAAATAATCCACTTATTTTATAATTAGTTATCTTAATATTAGATCTATTAATAATATAATCATGTATTGTAATAAATGTCATTATAGAAACAATTATACCTATAATAAGACATATTATTATTATTTTTCTTTTTTTCATAATTCCCCCAACTATGAATAATATAGCATAGTTTATTGTTATCTAAAATACAAATCCAGTTCCTAATGAAAAACCGCTTTTAGAAAAACCTGTTAACCTATATGTTGTTGATAAATAAACATGTTTAAAAACAATCGGTTGCAGACCAATTTCTAAAGTAAATTCAGTTTTCTCTTCTGTTCCAGTACCGTAATAATTTCCTGAACCATCCGAACCACTCCACCAACCTGTTATAATTTCTTTTTCAGTTAATGTATAACTTACACCTGCTCCGATGAGTAAATATAAGCGATTTCTATATATATTAAATGAAAAACCGCCTAACAATTCCATTCCTGATAAAGTTCCGGAACTGCCTCCGGGATCAGTTTTAAGATTTGGATCATCTCTAAATCCAATGTTCATAGAAGCATAGAGCCCGGATAATCCAATCATAAAACCAAATGGCATTTCTGATGAATAATTGTATCCTAACAGAAAATCATATCTATAATCTGAATATCCGTAATTGTTATTTGAAGGAGATGGCTTGGGTTTTTCTGGTTTAGGTTTTTCGGTATATGTTGGTTTAGAATTTTGTTTGCCGGAATTTGCTGTACTTGGTCTGTAATTATCGCTTGCAACATATGGCCTTGGATAATTATTTGCTGCACATAAATCCGGCTCGGGATAATATTGTACTTCCACGCCATTTTGGACAATTCCCCACCAGACATAGCCTGTATTGTCCGTCCAAGTTGGGTCTATCCAATACCATGTACCATTTTTATGTTGTACCCATATCCACGCATGACCTTCCGCTCCATCATGTGCATAAATTTTATGTCGTGAATTTTCTTTTAAATAAACCCCATTCATAATAACTGTAGCTTTTTCTCTGGATACCGGATCATATAAAATAATATTATAAGGTTCATTTTTTTCAGTTGAAGCTATATACCACTGTTGATCTTTCATACCTGCGTTATTATACATTTTCTGGTATTCTTTAATATCATTCCAAGCAAATTGAGCATAATCAAAACATACGCCATAAAAAGTAATTGTACGAGTCATATCCCCTGACATAGCCGCGAAGCGATTAGCCAGCATGGGCGGATCGTAATAATCGGGAGGATCGTTATATTTTGTTGTTACATACTTATTAGCTTGAACACTGGAATATCTGCCAAGGCATGCTGTCTGAACGGCTAAATCTTGAAGAAGATCTGCTAGATCATCGGCGGAGATTGTATATGTGAAAATTGAGAAAAGCAGGAGAAATAATAAGTTTTTTTCATTTATTACCAATAAATTATTAATTTCCATTTACCCATCCTATACATTGCTTATATCGTTGTTTGTATGATCCACTTCCAATAAGATATGAATTATTAAATAAATATCCTGATGAATTTAAAAAGTATATTCTCATTTCACCTGTTCTATCATTTCCATATACTAATGCTATTCGTAATTCAATAGTATCATACGCTATTTTTGCATCCTTACTTCTTGGTGTCATAAAAACTAACAAGTAATAATACCCACGTAATGTTGGCTTTGTACCTTTTATTACTTTTCTCGTTCTATCTTTTTTAAAATCATCTTCTAATACATCATCAAAATATAAATTAGCGTATTTGTATTCCGATTCTTTCTGTTTCAGCAAACGATTCCATTCATCTTTAGTAAGGACTTTCACTTCATACTCCCAATTATCATCCCTCTCTGTCCATGTTTGAGAGAAAATATAATTACTCAAAAGAAAAAAAACGAACATTAGAAATAAACTTCTTCTCATATCATACCTCCAAAAATAAAAATTAATTATTTCAAAACAACCTTATATATTACTGAGAATTCACCGTCGATTAATTCAAGAAGCACTAATGATTTTGTTTTTAAAATATTTTCAAAATATTGAATAAATCCAACTTTTGCGTAAACACCTTGTTGAGCATGTCCTAAAAATAATGACCAAAATCCATTACATAAAGATTTATTGTATATTTCATATGCTCGAAGTAATCTTTGCCATGGTATAATAATACTATCATCACAAAACAAAGGTTTTCCATTTTGGACGAAATCTTCTTTGATTCCAAATTTTTCCTTAAATAACATGTTTAGCATATCATAATTATGTACAGACATAGACGGTATTTGTATGATAGATTCATCTAAAAGTGGCTTATAATCATCATCCATTAAAAGTTTTGTAATTGCTCTCTTTCTAAAATCTTGATTATTACGTTCTTCATATTTACATTTTATGAATAAAACTACTGGAAAAAAGAAAGTACAGAATGCTAAACTAAAAGCACCATATTTACTGGTACAAAAGCCAAGCATCTTTTCAAAAATATATATAATTTTTACATGTTCCATGTTTCCCTCCATTTTTATCCTCCGTCAGTTCTTCGAGGAACAAGTTTATCCTCACTTAATTCACCTTTCATATCCGCATTTTTTACACTTTTTCTTAGTCGTTTTTTTCCGCATCTTTTCTCATCGGTAAACCGCCTCGAAGCTTTGGAAGCCCCTTTTCCTTTTTTCTGTTTCATAAAATACTCTCCATAATAAAATAATATTTTTAAAAGTTGAATTTTAATAAAAAGGATTACCAAACCCATAATTAGGATTACCAAATCCAATAATTTCAATTACGTTAACCAAATATTCTATATTAATTAATTCAGATGAATTTCTATAATAATCTCCTTTTGTAATATATGTGTAGACAGCGTATTTTCTTGAAGTATTTGAAAGTAATAATGTGCAATATATTGCACCAATATCAGATCTATACCAAGTGCGATTATTTATAGCAAGATTTGTTATATAGGTTTCCCATTTTTTTGGATTACCGTCATAGTTCATAATGTTAATATCAAATCCCCACTTAATAAAATTTTCAATTTCTTCATTTATGATTGAAATAATCATATTTTGAGCTACGCTTGCTTTAACCAACCATTGCGATGAAATTTTAGCGGTGTCAGCATTGACATTAATAAACAAAAAGAACAATAAAAATGAGCAAAATAACTTTTTCATAAAAACCTCCATTGGCTATTCAATAAATTAACATTCTATTTTTATGAAATAGACATCTCTTTTTTTATTAAATTTATCAATTCCTCTGCCGTTTCTTTATCAAATTGAATCATCTGATCCGGTTGTTCACTATTATCTCTATCCCGATTTCCATATGTATCAATTTGGAAGAATTTATTTCCATCTTTTTCAAAAACACAATATATAGCAGGAACAATACTGTGAATATTATTCCGATCCTTGATTTTCCGCTCAATCTTAACAATACGAGCCATCTTTTCCTCCCCTTTATCCAAAATCCTAAAATAAACCCAAAAGGTCTATTTATTACATATTTATACACCATATACGTTTATTTATCAAGAAATTTCTAACATTTTACGTGTATTTTTATGAAAAAACACCAAATTTTGCACGTTTAACTTTGTTTTCTGCCATACATTTGTATCTAAAATTGATATTATGGATATAAAGAAAATTTTTGGGGAAAACCTGAAATTTTACCGAAAAACAAAGCGTTTATCTCAGGAACAACTGTCTGAAAAGGTAGGAATATCTGTCAAACACTTGAGTTCTATTGAAAGAGGCTTGAATTTTATTTCCGCCGATTTATTGGAAAAACTTGCTTTTTCTGTCGATGTTCCTGTTTTTTATTTTTTCGTAAACAAGAGGGAATTTTTCTATAACGATGTCATGTTGAATACAATAGATAATATTATTGAAAAAAATTTAATTCAAACAATTGATGAAATTAAGTCGGATATACGGCAAAATAAACAATAAATTTCAACAAAATGGATAAAAAAATATTGACAATTTAATACATATTTATTAATATGTATTAAAGAAGGCTGTCAATGAATTACGAATGGGACCCGGCAAAAAACACTGAGAGCATCAAGAAGCATAAGGTCAATTTTGAACAAGCAATGATAGCTCTTGAAGATCCCTGCTGTTTGTGTTTCTATGATGAAGCCCACAGCAAAAATGAGGATCGATACATTATGATTGGAAACGCAGAAGGTCGGATTCTTTTTGTAAATATAGTATGGATAGACGAAGATACTATCCGTATTATTTCCACCCGGCGTGCTAAAAAGAAGGAGATTAAGGCATATAATGAAAATTGTTCGTTATTCTTCAAATAATTTACCTAAACCTACTAAAGAAGACTGGGACAGGCTTGACTCTATTAAGGACGAAGATATCGACTGCTCCGATATTCCCGAAATAACTGATTTCTCCAATTTCCGTCCTTGGGAACAACGCCAAATGTTCAAGCCGATTAAAGTCACTGTTACATGCAAATTGGATGCCGATGTAGTGGCGTGGCTTAAACAAGGCGGCAAAGGTTATCAAACCAGACTTAATTCCATTCTGCGAACAGTTATGGCGCATGGTTAAGTAAATCAGATGAACACTATAAAAAAAGCATGAATAGCGGCGAAAATTAAGGCTTTCAAAAACACAGACTTTACAGATTGCCCGCCGCTGACAGAAGAACAAATGAAAGAATTTAAACCTTCTCATCTGCGAAACATGTCAAACTATAAGCCTATCAAAAAAAACTGTAAATGTCCGTCTTGATGCTGATGTCATTGAATGGTTACAGGAAGATGGAAAAGGTTATCAGACACGTATGAACGCTATTTTACGAGAAGCGATGTTACATTCAGTTTCATAATAAAGTCCCTTCTTCTCCCCTTTCGTGTGGTTCGTGGTAATTCTTCCCGTCATCTATTCCCTGATATCCTCAATTTCCACGCCGTCTATTTTACTTACGGCTTCTTCTACGGCGGCGCGGCTGATCTCTGTAATCTTGAAAGTCGCGCGGCGGTGAGCCACATCATCGCCCTCTGAAGTTACAAAGGCGACGATATTGCCGCCCTTTTCAGCTAACGCTCCGGCAAATGCCGCAAGCTGGCCGCGTTTTTCCCTGAAATTAACGGTTATCCTTATGCCTTTGTGACGCGCTCCATAAGCGTTAATAAAAAAATGAAAAATATCCGAATCGGTAATTATGCCCGTTAAAAGGGATCCGTTTAACACAGGCAGACAGCCAATCCCGTTGTCCGCCATGATACGCGCTGCTTCTTCCACAACTTCGTTTTCCTGAACGGTGATTACTTTTTTTTCCATTATCTTTTCTACCGTAAGTTTTGAAAGAAGATAACTAATCTCGTACATATCAAGGCTGGTCGCGGGCGACGGACCGGCTTTGAGCAGATCCTCTCTGGTAATAAGGCCGACAAGCTCATTATTCTTATTTAGCACCGGTATGTGGCTGATTTTCTCCCTGTCCATCAGCGAGCGCGCGTCGGTCAGCGAAAGTTCGGGATGTGTAACAACCGGATTTCTGGTCATAATCCTGGATACTTTCATGTCATCCTCCTAAATAAGCAACCTTAACCGCTTCATCTTTCATAAGATCGGCGGTCATGCCGCTTTTAACAATTTCACCGGTCTCAAGGATATACGCCCTTGATGCCGTTTCCAGGGCTTTGTACGCATTTTGCTCAACGAGCAGCACTGTTGTCCCTGTTTGATTGATTCCCCTGATAACCGAAAAAATTTCGTCAACAAGAATTGGGGCAAGTCCCATAGACGGCTCGTCAAGGAGCAGTAAACGGGGTTTGGCCATAAGAGAGCGCCCCATCGCAAGCATCTGCTGCTCTCCTCCCGAAAGAGTCCCCGCCACCTGACGTATGCGCTCTTTTAGCCTGGGAAAAATATCAAACACTTTTTCCATATCTTTTCGAATGGCGTGTTTTTCAGCCGGAGTAACAGAGCGCCGTGAATACGCGCCCATTTCCAAATTGTCGCGAACGCTCAAGTTTGCAAAGATTCGCCTTCCTTCCGGTACCTGCACAAGTCCTTGCGCAACGATGCGATCGGGCGGAACAGAGCTTATTTCCATGCCATCATACACCACAGTGCCTGAAGTTTTCTTAATAACATTGGAGATCGCGTGAAGCGTCGTGCTCTTCCCCGCGCCGTTTGCCCCAATCAAAGTGATTATTTCCCCTTTGGTTACATCAAATGAGACGCCCCTTAGGGCGCGTATTGCCCCGTAATTAACAACGAGGTTTTCAACTTTCAACAAAGTCTCAGCCATTGGCGGCCTCCGTTCCCAGATAAGCCTTAATCACCGCGGGATTCCGCTGAATCTCCTCCGGGGAGCCCGAGGCAATAGTCCTTCCGTAATCCAGAACTATAATCCGCTCGCATATCCCCATTACCAGCCGCATATCGTGTTCGATTAAAAGAATTGTCAGGCGAAATTCATTTCTGATAAATTTTATTATCTTCATCAGTTCTTCGGTCTCCTGAGGATTCATACCGGCGGCAGGCTCATCAAGAAGAAGAAGGCAGGGATTTGAAGCTAAAGCGCGGGCAATCTCCAGCCTGCGCTGTTCTCCATAAGGAAGATTACGCGCAAGCTCATCTTTCTTTTTTTCAATCTTAAAAAGAGAAAGCAATTCCTGCGCATGAGCGCGCATACGCGCTTCGTCAATACGAAAACGCTTTAAACGGAACAGCGCGTCTAAAGGGCTGCAGGTTCTGCCGGAATGTAACGCTATACGGATATTATCCTCGACAGAAAGATCAGAAAACAGGCGTATGTTCTGAAAAGTCCTTGCAAGGCCAATCTTGTTTAGCATGGCGGGGTTCAGTTTATGTACAAGACAGGCGCTGCCGCCTCTGTCGCGGAATTCAATCTCCCCTCCCGTTGGGGTGTATATTCCAGAAAGCATATTGAATACCGTTGTCTTTCCGGCGCCGTTCGGGCCGATAAGCCCTACCAGTTCACCGTGATACAGCTCGCAGGAAAATTCACTTACGGCTTTAAGACCGCCAAAATCAATGGAAAGATCCTGAACCTTTAAGCGTAAATCGCCTTTGTTCATGCCTCCCCCTTCTTTGCCCGCAAGAATTTGCCGTACAGCGTATCAACAAAACCCACTATGGAAAATTCCTTCATTCCCAAAAGACCTTTGGGGCGGAACATCATGACAAGGATCAGTATCACAGGATATATCAACAGACGGTAGTCCTGCAGAAAACGCAAGAATTCCTGTAAGTATGTAAGGACATAAGCCGAAAGAATTGAGCCTGTCATGGAACCCATGCCGCCAAGCACGACATAAATAAGAAAGTCGATGGACCTTAAGAACTGCGCCACATCAGGCTTGACAAAGCCGACAACCATAGCGTAGATACAGCCGCCAATACCCGCGATAAAAGCGGCGATTACAAAGCCTGCCATCTTATAACGGAAAATATTAATCCCGTTTGCGTTAGCCGCAATTTCATCTTCCCTGCACGCTTTTATCGCGCGTCCGTAGCTGGAACGCAGAAAGTTTTGAAGCAATGCCAGAATAATAACCAAAGTTACCGTTGTAAGTATAAAAGCCAGTTCGCCGTTAAGCACAATCGGCGTTGAAAATGTCCTTCCGTTAGGTCCGCCCGTAAGAGATTTTAGGTTGATAAATACCACGCGGATAATCTCGCCGAAACCCAGGGTAACAATCGCAAGATAATCCCCGGTAAGCTTTAATACCGGAAAACCGATAAGAAAACCCGCGAGAGTGGTTACAATAACGGCGCACAATACCGCAAACGGAAGGGGCAGACCCATATCTAAATTGAAAAAAATGCATGAATAGGCGCCAATCGCAAGAAAGCCGGCCTGACCAAGGGAAAGCTGACCGGTAATGCCGACAATCATGTTAACTGACATAGCCATTATCGCGTTTACCCCGCCCATTGTAAGAATACGGGTGGTGTAAGGATCAATGACCCCTATCTTCATAAGCAAAAGCGGAATGACTACAACCGTGATCCCGGTAACAGTCAGTATTACGGTTGAACGGAACGGGAATCCAAAAGCCATATCAAACCTTCACCCTTGCTTTTTTGCCAAGTATGCCTGTCGGTCTGATTAAAAGAACTATAATCAAAATTGAAAATGAAATCGCGTCGCTGAACTGGCTGGAGATAAATCCCTTGGTAAAAGTCTCGGCGATACCAAGAATAAAGCCGCCAAGCATTGCCCCCGGAACCGAACCTATGCCGCCCAGCACCGCGGCGACAAAGGCCTTGAGACCAGGCATCATGCCCATCATGGGGTTTACCTGCGGATAGGCTGAAGCGTAAAGAACGCCCCCGGCAGCCGCCAGCACAGAGCCAAGGGCAAATGTGAAGGAGATGATCCTGTTCACTGATATTCCCATAAGGCTTGCGGCCTGCATATCAAAAGAAACAGCCCTCATCGCTTTGCCGCGTTTGGTGTAATTAATTATGTAGTTTAACGCAAGCATTAAAAACCCCGAGAGCAGTATTACGATAATTTGTATATTCGAAATGGAAAGCCCGCCGGCTAAATTAATATTAACAACCGCGGGGCGCGGAAATTGCCGGGGATTGGGGCCGATAAAGGGAAGAACCCTTGCTCCGTTTTCCAGAATCAGGCTTACGGCGATTGCCGTAATCAGAGAGTTAAGGCGCGGGGCATTGCGAAGCGGACGGTAAGCAAGGCGTTCAATGGAAATACCAAAAACGGCGCAGATGATCATAGAAACCACAAAAGCAAGCAGCATCCCCACAGGGCCCGCGCCGATAGCGCTTAAAATAAAAAACGCCGAATATGCCCCCAGCATTAAAATGTCGCCGTGGGCAAAGTTGATTAACAGAACTATGCCGTAAACCATGGTATAACCAAGGGCAATCAAGGCATAAATTGAGCCAAGAGACACGCCGTTTATAAGCTGTTGAAGTACGATCATTCGGATAAGGGAACAGCGGCAGAGAGCGCGGAATGGGGAACAAGACCGCCGTCAAAAAATTTTGAATAACTCCTCTTCCCTATTCCCCGCTTCCCGCTGTATTCCCTATTCTCTCCTAGTTTGGATTAACTGTTGTCTTGTATATGTTTACAAGCTTACCGTCTTTTTTGACAATTTCAAGAATCGCGGCGCCTTTTATCGGGTTACGATCAGAGTCATAACGGATATTTCCGGTAACGTAAGCTCCGCTGAGCTTCGCCATAGCGTCTTTAACGGCAGCCGGATCAAAAGATCCCGCGGCTTTAATACCGTCAATAACGAGCATCATCGTATCGTAGCCAAGCGCGGCAAACTGTGAAGCGGAGCGGTTAAACCTGCCCTGGTAAGCTTTTACAAAAGCCACGCCTTTGGGATCCGTTGTATCCGAGGCAAATCCCGAAGACCAGAAACCGTTAAGTATCTCGTCCCCCGCGTTTTCAGTAAGACTGTCCCAGCCGTCACCGCCGACAAGAGCGCAGGTTACCCTTTGATCCCGAAGCTGTTTTGCCTGAAGCGATACATCATTGTAGTAATTAGGCAAGTACACTACATCGGGGTTTGCAGCCTTAATACGGGTAATTTGGGCGTTAAAATCCACGTCCCCGGACTGATAGGCTTCATCGGCTACGACTTGCCCGCCCACAGCCTTGAATTGTTTTCTGAAAGAATCAGCCAAACCTGAATTATAATCGGCGCCCGCATCATACAGAATAGCCGCGCGGCGGCTTCCCAGAGTTCCATAGGCAAAGTCAGCGCCTACTACGCCCTGAAAGGGATCTATAAAACATGCCCTGAAAATATAATCGCCGGCCTTAGTTACGTTGATATTGGTCGCCGAAGGGGAGATCAATATAACTTTGCTGCTTTGGGCAAGTGTACTCATGGCTTGAGTAGGCCCTGAAGTGCTTGACCCAATGATAAATGAAACTTTATCCCTTGTGGTAAGTTTGGTAAGAGCATTTACCGCTTTTGCAGCGTCGCCTTCATCGTCTTCTGACAACAGTGCAAGTTTTTTACCCAGAAGCCCGCCGGCCGCATTTACCTGCTCAATGGCAAGCAGCGCGCCGTCGCGGGATTCGTTGCCATAGAACGCAACAGTTCCCGATAACGGGAAAATCGCCCCTATGCTGACAGAATCGCCCTCTTTTTTCTTGCACGAGAGTACCATAGATACGGCACAAAGCGTCAAAATAAAAAACACAAAAATCTTCTTCATTTTTTCCTCCATGTAATTATTTTACACAATATATGATTTGTTTGTATAGATATTTTTCCGTTTTGCCCTGTGGAAATATTTACAGTATGTATTTATAAGGTTATACGGTTAATAATGTCAGTTTATTTAATTTTCACGCGCCGCCGCGCTCAATGCGTGACCTTCCAGCCCTTCGGCGCGGGCGAGTATTTCCGCGGCTTTACGGGCTTTTTCAAAACCTTCGCCCCGGGTACAGCGCAGTGTGGTGACAGTTTTCAGAAAGTGGCGCACGGACAGGCCGCCTGTAAAACGCGCGCTTGTCGACGTTGGCAGTGTGTGGTTTACTCCCGCCGAATAATCGCCGAGAACTTCGGCGCAAAGGCTTCCGATAAAAAGCGAACCGTAATTTTTTAAACGGGGAACCCAGCTGTCCGCATCAGCGGTTTGAAGCTCAAGGTGTTCAGGCGCTATGGTGTTCGCGATACGAATCGCCTCTTCCTGCGTTTCATAAACGATAATAAGTCCGCCCTCTTCCAAAGAAGCGCGGGCGGTTTTTTCTGTCGGCAGTTTTTTTATTCTTTTTTCAATAGCCTCAATAATTTTTTCGGCTAGTTCTTTACTTGGAACCAACGCCCTCGCCCGCGCGTCGGGATCATGTTCGGCTTGTCCCAGCATATCCGCCGCGACAAGATCGGCTGTCTTTTCAATATTGCCGCCATCAGCTTGCCCGTTAGCGATTATCAGTACGTCGGTGGGACCGGCGATAAAATCAATCCCTGCCTCGCCGAACAGCTGCCGCTTGGCGGCGGCGACAAATTTATTGCCTGGACCCGCGATAATATCAACACGCGGGACAGATTCCGTGCCAAGCGCAAGAGCGGCTATCGCCTGAGCGCCGCCGATTGAGAAAATACGCAGTTTGGGCGGCATGGAAGCCGCTGTTTCCAAGTTTTCTGGAGTTTTTGCATCGCAAAAACTACCACGTTCCAAATCGGCATGGAGGCCGATTTGGAACGCTTCAGCGGCAACAGCGGCGGCGGCGAGTATTTTTTTGTCGGGCATACCGTCTTGCGCAGGCGGTGAGGAAAGTATCACTTCTTCCACACCGGCGCAAAAAGCGGGGATCATACACATAAGTACCGAGGAAAACAGCGGGAAACGACCGCCTGGAACGTAAATCGCCGCCCTTTCAACAGGAAGTATCCGCTGGCCTGTAACAAGACCCGGTTCCATTTCAAATTCAAAATCGGCGAATTGTTCCCGCTGTTTGTCCGAAAAGCGTTTAATGTGCTTTGCCGCAAGCTCAAGCGCCTGCGCCAGAGACAGGTCGTTTGTACGTAATTGTCCAAGAGCGCGCTTTGCTTCGGAAAGCGGAACTTCGAGGTTCTTAGGAGAAGACTTGTCAAATTTAGACGCGAACTTTCTGACGGCGGCATCCCCATTTGCGCGTACTTGTGCGATTATCTTTTTAACAGCTTTCTCTGTTTCTTTATCTTCAGAGCGTCTTGTGTTTTTCTTCCAAAAAGAATCGAATTTTTTGCTTGATATAATTTTCATCACTCTTACCTCAATATTTCCCCGCACGCCTCAAGAACTTTATCCATGTCCGCGTCTGTTCCGATACTGATACGCAGAAAATCGGCAATTCTTTCTTTGTTGAAATGCCGCACCAGAATACTCCGGCTGCGCAACGCGGCAAATAGTTCCGCGCCGCTGATTTTGGGAGGCTTTACAAAAAGAAAGTTAGCCGATGACGGCAGAACGGTAAAACCAAGATCACGCAAAGCCTGCGCCGTTCGTTCCCGCGTGGCAATAACGCGGCTGTTTATTTCATTGTAATACGCCGCGTCTGTTACCGCCGCTGTTGCGCCCGCAAGCGCAAGAAGGTCGAGAGTGTAGGAATTAAACGAGTCGCGTATACGGCATAGTCCTTCTATCAGTTTTTCATTACCTACGGCGAAACCAAAGCGCAAGCCCGCAAGAGACGCGGATTTTGAAAACGTATGCACGGTTAACAGATTGGGGTGAGCGTTAATAGAGCTAACCGCAGATTTCGCGCCGCCTGCGCCTGAAAACGCGATGTAGGCTTCATCAACGATAAGGACTTTTCCCTGTTTTTCAAGGTATTCGGCAAGAGACAGTATTTCATCTAACGGAAGGGCAACAGCGGTCGGCGCGTTTGGGTTTGGAAATATTACGCCGCCTGAGGAGATTTTATAATCGTTTATGTTAATCGAGAAATCCTGCGCAAGCGCGATTGTGCGGTACGGGATTTCCCAAAGATTGGCGTATACAGGATAAAAACTGTAGGTTATATCTGGAAAGAGTATTCTCGCGGCTTTTTCGCCGCTTTCAAAAAAAGCGCCGAAAGCGAACGCCAGTACTTCGTCAGAGCCGTTGCCAGCGAAAACCTGCTGCGGTTTTACACCGTAACGGGCGGCGGCGGCTTCGCGGAATGCCGCGCATTCAGGATCGGGATACAGGCGCAGGCGTTCCCCTGCGGCGTTTTTAACAGCTTCAATAACTTTGGGAGACGGCGGATATGGGTTTTCGTTGGTGTTAAGTTTAACTATTTTCCCGTCTTTGGGCTGTTCGCCGGGGGTATACGGAGAAAGTTTTTTTACGCGGCTGTTCCAGAAATCGCTCATTACTTTTTGTGCCTCCGGTCAAGCTCGTCAAGAATTTCCTGAATGCTTACTCCCGCCCTTGTCATCAGTACGGTAGAAAAATAGAGAAGGTCTGCGGCCTCCCAGACAATTTCATCATGAGTTTTTGCCTCGCATAGTTCTTTTGCCTCTTCCATAACTTTTTCGCGGACAAGATCATCGTCAAGGGTGGCCGTGTACGAACCGGGCGCGGGATTGCGAAAACGCTCCTTTATTATATCCTGCAAAAATTGCAATGTGTAATCTTTATTAGTTGCAAAACACGACCACGCGCCGGTGTGACAGACGGGACCCGCAGGTTCCGCCGTTGCAAGAATCGCGTCCCTGTCGCAATCCGCCCTTAACCTGATGAGTTTTAACACATTGCCTGAATTTTCGCCTTTCATCCAGAGTTTATTGCGGGTACGGCTGTGGAAACAGACATTGCCGCGCTTAAAAGTTTCGGCTAACGCCTGCCTGTCGGTAAAGCCCGTCATCATTACCTGTCCGTCCGTGGATTGTACGATTACGGGGAGAAGTGAATTTTGATCTTTCTCCCAATTAAGAGATTTGACAAAGGCATCCGCCAGGTTTAATTTTCCGGTGTAAAGCGCCATGCCTAGCTGCACATCACAGCCGATGGCGGCGATTTCTTCAATCTCAGCTAACGTTGAAACGCCGCCCGCTACGGTAACTTTACATGAGACCAGCTCACGCAATCTGAGCGCCGGAGCAATATCAATGCCGGTCATTGTGCCCTCGCGCTCGACGCAGGTAAAAAGCAATTCACCCGCAAAAGACTCAACCTGTCTTGCCGCTTCTACAATATTAAGACCGGTGTGGGTTTTCCAGCCGTCTACAACAACTTCTCCCTCACGGGCGTCTACGGCTACAATTAAACGCTCACGCCCTATTTTTTTTGACATGGCTTCAAGGAAGGGGACGTTTACAGCGAACTCGCCGCCGGCTATCCCCGCGCCTTTTTTTTCAGGATTGCGAAAAGCGTTTGACCCGACGATTATTTTCCGCGCTCCGAGGCTGATCAACTCCTGCGCCTGCTGGGGCGTTCTGATTCCGCCGCCTACCCTGCACTCGGCTTTTCGCAAAAGCGGCTTTATCATTTCGAAATTGCTGCCCTTCCCCATCGCGGCGTCAAGGTCGATGACCGCGACTTCGCCGTAACGGTCGAATTCCGCCGCCAGTTCAAGAGAATTTTCACGCTGTAATACCAACTCCTCGCCCTGTTTTAGCTGAACGACTTTGCCGTTCTGTATGTCTATTGAAGAAATTATCATAGGGGTATTTTACTAAAAATAAATCAATTTATCAAATGGGCGTTAGTATCGGGATACGACAATAATCTTTGCTTTATAATCGCCCCGTGATGTTTTGTCGGCGTAAATTGCCAATCCGAGATCATATTCGGGGTAGCCGCGGTGTGGAAACACCACCCTGCCCAGTTCAACTTATTGGCGTCCATCCAGTCAAGCATATCACTAAGCCACGAAGGGCGGCTTGCCGCTCCCCATTGTCCGTCAGGATCAATGCCGAATTCACCGATTAATATGGGATATTTGTCCGCAATGCACAGAACTTTTGTATTGTGATTTTTCCCGTCCCATTCCTTAAACGGATATATGTGCGAGTCATACACAATTCCGTTACCTTCAGGAGTATCATTAATGGCGTAAGAAGAGGCTATTCCGCGCAGGTCATAAGCCCAATCAAGGCCTCCGGCGACTATTATGTTATTTGCGCCTAACGCTCTTATCGCGCTGACAATTTTCTGATGACCCGGCGTATTGTAGGTATGTTTTTTTTCATCGGGCTTTCCCCTGTTTTCCGTTTCATTTACAGTTCCGCCGTTTCTCCACACTTCCCATGTTATATCGTGAGGCTCATTGTACAAACCAAACAAAACGGCGCTGTTATTCGAATATTTACCCGCAACATCAATCCAGAATTCAAGCGAGTTGTCATCCGGCATAAAGTGCTGTCCGATATTTTTACCCCACACTCCGGCGTTTGACCAGTGCAGATCAAGTATTATGTACTTGCCGCAGTTTAAAGCGAGCTTTATCACATCATCGACTATTTTGCGGTATTGCGCGCCGCCGTCCGGCGGATTCGGGGTACTCCAGTCCGACACTTTGCCGAACCAGCGATCCTGTGACAACGGCAGGCGGATTAAATTACAATTCCAGTTTTTAAATACCTCGCGCGCGGAAGAAAGCACATTGTCTCCTTTGCTGTTCCATTCAAGACTGCAGATATTTACGCCGACAAGCCTTACTTCTTCGTCTTTTTCATTTAATATTTTATTTCCCGCCGTATGAAGCATACTGTCGGATATACTTAAATTTGCCTTATTGGATTTTCCCTGATTTTTATCTCCTCTTATAGTACAAGCCATCAATGTGAATAATATCACAAGCGGTAAAATTATTATTGCCCCTTTCATTTCTGTTTCCCTCAATAAAATAATACCGCATTTCACAATGTTTCTCATAAGGAATTTATCGTCAGGTTTTTTACCCATTTTTCCTTACGAAGAAAGTAACGCGCAACAAATATTTTTACGATGTCGGTAAGTTTTAACAGTGCAAACATAGGCACGGGCGCAAGAGCGGTAAAAAAGGAAAGAAGCACGGAGCCGGGAGCAAAGAGAAAGACATTGACGGAAACATCGGTATACATTCCCATTGCGGTGTCTCCTCCGGCGCGTGAAATCGCAAACTGGGTATTGATGAAACACCACAATGGCAGATAAGCGAGGATCACAAGAACAAGACCAAGGCAGTTTGCCCTTGCCGCGATTGTAAGATTGGAAAAGACAACGGGGACAAGGGAGTAAGTTAACGCGGCCCCCGGAATAGCGAAAATAAATCCCGCCGCAAAACCTCCCCACTTAATCCACACGGCGCGATTGCGCGCCTCGTCCAGTCTGCCCGCTCCCAAAGCCCCTCCTACCAAAACACTGGACGCCGTCCACAAACCGCCGAAGAGCATGAAGAAAATATTTGCTATCGTCCAGCCCGCCGCCATGCCCGCGACAACTTCCGCGCCGCCCCTTCTGTTGTACATGGCGATCATCAGCGTTTCGGACGCGACCCACGATATTTCCGAGGCAAAGATCATTCCCGACTTCGCGAATATTTCGCCTACAAGGCGTTTTTTTATCGCAAACAACCTTCTGATGCCGGCAAAAAACGGCGCTTTTGAAAATGACGCGTAACTAATAAATGCCGCGGCCTCAAAAGAACGCGCAATTATAGTAGCGTAAGCTGCTCCTGTAACTTCAAGACGCGGCGCTCCTAGGTTGCCGTAAATCAATATCCAGTTTCCGGCTGTGTTTATAAGCGTCGCGACGGCCGAGATAATAAGCGGGATTTTCGGCTTTGCGATTTCGCGGAAACTTGTCGCGACGGACATTGAAATTGCCATCGGGAAAAATGTCCACGACACAAGATTAAGATAGCCTGAGCCGATAATAGCAATTTCTTCCTGCGCCGTATTATTCGTCGTTAAGAGTCCGATAAGACGGAAAGGAAATGCGCGGCAAATTAAAAAATAAAGAAGCGCAATGCTTAAAGCGAAAAGAACCTTAAAACTGTAAGCGTTCCTCATGCCCTCGCGGTCGTTCGCGCCGTTAAATTGGGCTATGTAAATACCGCCCGCCTGACAAAAAGTGTTTACGATTACAAAGAAAATAAAATTCAGGTGATTGGTTACGTTAACCGCGGCCATACTGACGTCTCCCAAACCGGCAACCATAAAGCTGTCGACAAGCGAGACCATACTCATAATAAATTGCTGAAGCATGACCGGAAGGGCAATAGCCAATGCCTGGCGGTAAAATGACATCGGACCCAAACGGGATGAGATACTTCGAAGTGACAACATGTACTGCATTCCCCTCTTTTCGTATACTGGTGGTTTTATATGCAAGTGTCAAGGCAAACAGGGGTTTTTGCGCGGCTATATTGTAGTAAAATAGAAAAATTTTTTGTATTTTTTTAAAATTCTTCAGACATACATCTTATTATATGGACGAGTTATTCATTTTTGTTGTAAAATTATCCATGGAATCAATTATATTGGCATCAGGGTCGCTAAGACGGCAGGAATACTTCAAATTATTGGGGCTGCCGTTCAATACGTTTGTCGCGGATATTGACGAAAGCATGACAAAAGAGTCAGACCCGTTTAAACTTACGGTCGAACTTGCGGTAAAAAAAGTAGAAAAGGCAATGGCGGTTATGAAAGACAGCCTTCCCAAGTGGATTTGCGGCGCGGATACGGTAATTGCCATGGGCAGTAATATTTTCGGCAAACCGTCGAATCAGGAAGAAGCCGCAGAAATGCTAAAACAGTTATCGGGGAAACAGCACACCGTAGTTACCTCTGTGGCCCTGTATAACGGCAAGGACAAAAAAATCGACTGCTGTACCGCAAGCTGTAAGGTCGAATTTGCCCCTCTTTCGGAAGAAGAAATCAACTGGTATCTTAACACAAACGAATGGCAGGGGGTGGCGGGCGCTTACAGGATTCAAGGGCTTGCGTCCTGCTTTATTACCCAAATAAAAG
>Ga0268262_10002860_pt1 | contig 19437 bp, 25 predicted proteins | sample TergutNc150P3_FD_190354 | JGI IMG/M metagenome (GOLD analysis project Ga0268262, IMG submission 190354) | Nasutitermes corniger P3 segment gut microbial community from laboratory colony in Florida, USA - Nc150 P3 (SPAdes) (version 2) | ecosystem: Host-associated > Arthropoda: Insects >...
GTAAAAGCATAAGGCAGATAGCGCACCTTGGACACATCCTTTTTTGCGGTCGCAATTTGCGACCGCAAATTATCCCATTCCTTTTGTTTCAACTGAAACATAAAATCCGCCGGGAAACGCCCAATATTACGCTTTGTGGCTTCATTTAGCCTTTTTAATTCCACCCCGTAAAGTTCCGCCAAATCGCGGTCAAGCATGACCCTTTGCCCGCGAATTTCGAAAATCTTATTTTGAATTGACAATGATTTGTTTGACATAAAAACCTCCAAAGAAAAATATACATATATATATGATCGCAGATGTATTTTGCATTACTTTCGCGGGAAAAATTTTGAATTTTTTTGATTATTTTTCTTTTTCCTTATACTTGACAATATTCCTTGCATGGAATACAATTAATATATGTGGGAAGTTGAATACACCGATGAATTTGGCGAATGGTGGGAGACACTGGACGAAGCGGAACAAGACGCTGTTGCCTTCACAGTAGGACTATTACGGAATGAAGGTCCATCTTTAAGATTTCCTTACAGTACAGGTGTTAATCAGTCAAGACATAAATCTATGCGGGAATTACGAAGCCAATGCAAAGGACAGCCATTGCGTACATTTTATGCTTTTGATCCAAAACGTACCGCAATTCTTTTAATCGGCGGAGACAAGACAGGGGATGATAGATTTTATGATGTTATGGTTCCATTGGCGGATAAAATTTATGATAATTATCTAAGTGAAATTAAGGAGGAAAACAATGGCTAGGAAGTTTTCAGAACTAGAAGCAAAAATGAGTCCGGAGCGAAGAGGCCGAATAAATGAAGAAGTTAAAAAGACCTTAGCCGAAATGCCAATCCGTGAACTGCGAAATGCGCGAGGTCTTTCACAAAAAGTGCTTGCCGAGGCTCTGCATATACAACAACCCGCCATCGCAAAGATGGAAAAACGTACAGACATGTATATTTCCACATTGCGCAGTCATATTGAAGCTATGGGCGGAGAACTTGAAATCATCGCGCGTTTTCCTGATGGAAACGTAAAAATTTCCAATTTTTCACAAATTTAAAAATTTTCATTTTGGATACATACTTTTTTGCGGTCGCAAATTGCGATCGCAAATTATCCCACTCATCATAAATTTATTTTGCATTACTTTCGCGGGAAAAATTTTGAAATTTTTTTGATTATTCCTCTTTTGGCGTCCGCGTACTGTTCTCGTAATTAATAATTTCCAGTAATTGCCGCTTAAAATACCCCTTAAAGAAGGGATTTAACTGGCGGTAAAGATTTACAATCTCCTCAATTTCCTTATCCGGCTCGGATGCGAACATTTCCCCTTTCCCCGTTTCCAGCCATTTTGAGCTTATCCCGGTGGTCAGGTTGATTATTTTGATCATGCGGGGGTTGATTTTCCTCTCTCCTATTTCCATAGAGCATAAAAAACCGGGACTAACGCATATTTTTTCAGAAAATTGGGCTTGGGTTAAGTGTAGTTTCTTCCGGGCATAAGCTAACCGCTCATTTACCTTCATTATCATAGTTTACCAATTATCATCATAGAGAACAAGAAGAATTAATTTCCATGAAAAAATATTGTTTTTAATTAGTTGACAAATACTTTCTATGAGAATATTATTATTCCTATGAGAATGTCAAGGAATAATGTTTTTGAGAGGGATAGTTTATCTTTTATCTACTCCGGCCTTAACAGTATCAGCGACAAAGGGCGGGAACAGCTTAAAAATATCGCTCAATACCTCATTGCCATACAGAATCATCCGGGAACTTCCGTACCTGACAACGTTTACAGAGATATTATACGAGATTCAACGAATGATTTATTGAAGGGGGTGAAATAACGAAAATTAACTTATTTTATAGATTGTATAGTTATGCGCCATAAATTCTGAATAAATATCAGTATTTTATGAATCTAAACGCATAATTTTATATTTTGTTGCCAAAGTAAGGAGAAAATCATGGCAAATAAAAAATTCTGGTTGGGAATACTGGTAATGACGTTGGTATTCGGGATGACGGTTGTCGGGTGCGGAGAAGATGATCCACCTCCAAAAATTGACAATACAATCTACTTAGTATCAATTTCGCTTGGTTATGGTAATGATATACCGAAAGTTGGCAATCAATTATCAACCACTGTTAGAAATATATCTGGAAATTCCGTTTCTGGTGTATCTTACCAATGGAAATGTGCTGATTCACAATACAGTACATTTGTGAATATAAACGGAGCTTTAAGTAGTAGCTATACACCTACAACCAATGATACAAATAAGTACATTAAAGTAGAAGTGAAAAATAGCGATACAACCGCACCGGTTCTGTCCAATGCTGTAGGTCCTGTCGACGCTAATCAAGTAGCCAAACCAACGGCAGATCCTAATGGCGGACAAGTCGTATCTGGTTCCGAAATAACACTTACTTCGACAACTTCAAGTGTTACAATTCGTTACACTCTTGATGGGACAAATCCAACAAGCAGCAGTAACACGTACTATGATTATTCAAAGCCAAAAATAACAAGCAGTTGTACCTTAAAGGCGATTGCGACAAAGTATGACATGATTGACAGTGATATTCTTTCTGTTTCATATACAGTGGTTGCCGCTCCTTCTTTCTCAACCGTTACTTCTTCTGCGTCTATTTTTGATGGAGGAATCTATTCAGTAGCCTATGGTAATAACAGATTTGTAGCTGGCGGAAATCCTGGTCTTTTCGCATATTCCACAAATGGAACTACATGGACAAGTTCAACCCCTAGCGGCGGTAGCAGTTACATTGTACAAGGTATAACTTATGGTACACAATTTGTTGCGGTTGGTTATTTTGGGAGAATAGATTATTCATCAGATGGAACATCCTGGACTAATGTAACAAATACAACCTTTGGAACAAGTGATTACATTAATGACGTGGCTTACGGTGGTGGAAGATACGTTGCTGTTGGTGAGAATGGTAAAATGGCGTATTCCACAAACGGTTCAAGTTGGACAGCAGTTACTGATTCTACTTTTGGTACATCAACAATTTATGGTATTACCTATGCCGCTGGTAAATTTGTTGTCGTTGGCGATAGTGGAAAAATGGCGTATTCCACTAACGGTACAACATGGACAGCCGTTGTTGATTCCGAATTTAGCACATCGACCATTTATGGTATTACTTATGGTGGTCCCTCAGGTAAAGAAAAATTCATTGCTGTTGGCGGAAATTATATAGCGTATTCAACAGATGGTATAACATGGACTAGTGCTACATCAGGTTACTATGGTGGCGGATTGCTCAGTCGTGGGTTGAACAGAATAGCATGGGGTGGTAATAAGTTTATTGCTGTTGCTTCTGCTGGAGTTATGCTATATTCTCTGGATGGAATAAGTTGGGCAAAAATTGACGGTGGAACTGGTACTGGAAAAACTCAATTTGATACCAATAGCTCATCTCAAATTAGAGACATAGTTTATGGAGGAGGAAGATTCCTTGCCGTAGGTTCTAAGTCAAATGGTCTACTAAGTGTTGCCAGTAGTGAAATGGCAATTTCTAATACTCAATAATAAGCCTACAAAGATAGAAATTTCTACGAGGCAGAAATTGATTATCTGTTGCAAGTACTACTTTCGGTGATAACCAAATAAGTAGTATTGCATTTGGTAAAAATAAATTTAGGAAGGAGATATTTATGGGAAAAGTCAGCGGTAATACACATTCTCAAAAACAATTAGATCATTATTCGAATCAACAAAATCCGAATAATGATAGACATCAGGTTGAATTGGATAATCATTCCAATCAATTAAATCCTAATAATGATGAATATTGGCATTCTAGAGGAGAAGAAAAACCTAAAAAATAAAAGAAACAATTAATACAAATCATCAATAATACAAAAAAGCCGTAGCATTTATGTTACGGCATCTTATTCCTTACTGCTCTAACTGCACAAGCCGCCCATGCTCCCGCTCAATCTTATAAAGATCATAAACATACCCGCCGCTTTCCCTGTAAAGCCCGGTTTCAACATCACAAAGACGGTTAAAAACTTCAGAATTGTAAAAAACCTTCATCGCCTCATCAGCGGACAGCCCTTGATCTTTCACAATACAATCAATAATTACAGAAGTAACATAATCCATCATGAATTGAATTTTCGCGTTAGGCACGGTGAACCTCTGTTTTTTGCAAACAAGCGGCGGCTCTTTCCGTGTGAAAAGAAATTTGTTTGTCCAATTCACGAAAAGTCAATTCTTTAATCATTCAATATTCCCACCGTTGTTTTTTCAAACTATGGTTAAATCTTCAACAGCGTCATCAAGAGAAAGAGTATGTTCAGCATCATAACATTCAATAAGAAAATCTATGCCCTTGTAATTATATAGATAATTAAAAGCATCACATTGGTCTAAGTTCTTTTTATTTGAGAAAGCAGAGACACACATAACATAATACAGAATCCGTTTAGAATTGGTCATATATTAGAGGATAACTTAAAAGATTAGATTTGTCTTGTAGGTCGTACAATAGAAACCAATACTATAATTTTAATTTTAAATAAAAGAAAACACGAAGACCTCACGCAGAGGCGCAAAGGCGCAGAGAACGCAAAGTTCATGTCCGACAGCTTATCTTTGATCAAGATATATTATTTTTACTACAAAGATCATGGAGTAAAACGAAAATCTTACAAACAACAACCCTGCGCCTCTGCGTCTCCGCGCCTCTGCGTGATGAAATTTCGTATCTTTCCTACTTGAACAATTCCCCAAAACCCGCAATAATATCTACACATGAACAAGTTTATTTTTGTCTCAGGCGGCGTTTGTTCCAGTTTAGGCAAGGGTGTTGCCGCGTCCTCGATAGGGGCGCTGCTGGAAAGCAGGGGACTTAATGTCCGTATGGTAAAGTGCGACCCATACATCAACGTGGACGCGGGAACGATGAGCCCGTATCAGCACGGCGAAGTCTATGTGACCGACGATGGCGCGGAGACCGACCTCGACCTCGGCAATTACGCCCGTTTTACCAAAGGGCGCTTGAGCAAGGCAAATTCGATAACTACGGGGCAGGTTTACGAGTCCGTAATACGAAAGGAGAGGGAAGGCCAGTACTTGGGACGGTGCGTCCAGGTAATCCCCCATATAACCGATGAGATAAAGAGCCGGATTTTGGCAGTATCAAAGGAAGATAACGATACCGATGTGGTCATAATCGAAATAGGCGGAACAGTGGGGGACATTGAATCCATCCCCTTCCTTGAAGCGGCGCGCCAGATAATCCATGAGTGCGGCAGATCCAACGCGATTTCCGTGCATTTAACCCTAATTCCGGAGGTAGCCGGGGGGGAATTAAAGACAAAACCTACCCAACATTCGGTAAAATCCATGCAGGAGACGGGAATTCAGCCCGATATCCTGATTTGCCGCTCTCCTGTGATGATGGACGAGCCGATGCGCAGGAAAATAGCCCTTTTTACCAACGTTGAGTCCGACGCGGTCTTTACTTCGCCCAATATTGATACTACAATTTATAAAGTACCCCTTGTTTTTTCCGAACAACAGCTTGATCTGGTCATTTTACGGAAATTGGGAGTGGAAAGCCGCCACGCGGACATGAAACCGTGGCTTTCCGTTATGAAGCACTTTGATGAAAGGGCGGGCAAAGTGCGAATCGGCATCGTGGGCAAGTACATGGAACTGCACGACGCCTACAAGTCCCTGTACGAAGCGCTCTTTCACGCCGGCCTTGAGTGCGACGTGGAAGTGGAATTGGTTAAAGTCGATTCCGCCGAGCTTGAAAAAAATGAAAACGCCCTGAACGACATTAAGGTAGACGGCGTTCTGGTTCCCGGCGGCTTCGGCCAGCGCGGGATAAACGGCATGGTTAGGGCTTCGGCTTGGGCAAGGGAAAACAAGGTTCCGTACCTGGGTATTTGCCTGGGTATGCACATCATGGTCATTGACTGGGGCAGGAACGTGCTTAAGTGGAGCGACGCGGATTCGACCGAGTTCAATCAGGACTCGAAGTATCCTGTCGTAAGCCTTTTGGAAGAGCAGATAAATGTTACCAATTACGGAGGAACCATGCGTCTTGGCGCGATGGAAACTGTAAACGTAGACGGCACTCACATTCTTGCGGCTTACGGTGAAAAGCATATAAGCGAGCGCCACAGGCACCGGTATGAATTTTCCAACCAGTACCGGAACGAAATGGTTTCTTCCGGCCTGATACTGGCGGCGTTCAACCCGGACGGCTCTTTGGTGGAGAGCGTCGAGTGGCCGAATCATCCGTGGGGCGTAGGGGTCCAGTTCCACCCCGAATTTAAATCGAAGCCCACGGCGGCGTCCCCGCTTTTCAGGGAATTTATTAAAGCGTCAAAGAAGAACAAATGAAGAAGATAGAAGTTTTAACATGTTGTATTATCCTCTTTCTCTTGCTTGGCTGTACGTTTGACTACGGCGAAAAAGAACCTTCCGAAGAAGAACAGCCCGGCCTTATCATGGAAAATGTTGAGTATATCAGGGTAAGGTCCGCCGACCCAAGGGCGAGGTTTAAGGCGGAACGCGCCGAACGTTTTGAAAAACAAGGCGTTATGAGAATTCAAAACATGACCTTTGAACAGTACGGCGACCGCGGCAGAGAAATTAACGCTATGGGAAGCGCGGGTTACGCTTCCGTGGAAATTCAATCCGGCGATATCTTCATGGATCAAAACGTCAGGATCGATGTTGAAACCGATGATATTACAATCCAAACATTCCAGCTTGAATGGAGGGAAGAGCCGCATGTCCTTTCCACGCCTGAAGAAAACGAGGTAAACATTTTTCAGGAAAACGGAACAAACTTTACGGGAACCGGCCTTTATGTGGAAACGCGCGGCCGTCAATGGGAATTTAAAGGCGATGTCGGCGGCTTGTTTGTCCACGATGACGATGAAGAGGAAGAAGACAATATCGAAGAAACAAAAACGGCGGATAATTTATGAAGAAAAAACTGATATTTTTCCTGTTATGCTGCTCGCTCTTATTTTCATCGGCGGACAAATTTACCTTTAAGGCGAAAAAAATGTCCGGCTCAAAAGCCCTGGGACGCGATACCACCATTTTAACCGGGGACGCCGAAGTAAAATCGGACAACCTCCTGCTTCGCGCCGAAAGAATAGAAATACAGGGAAAAGACAACCAGTTTATTGACTGCATAGGCAATGTTTGGGGTCATGAAGAAGACAAAGATATCCTGTTCTACACGGACAGGCTCCGTTACGACAGAAAATTAAAAATAGCGCGGCTGGAAGGCAACTCAACCCTCGAAGACAGGAAGAATTCGATAGTCGCGAGAGGACGGTTTATTGAATATGACGACGAGAACGAAATAACGGTTTTTCAAATCGGCGTCCGCCTTTTCAAAGACGATATGGTCTGCCGCTCGGAACACGCGGTCTATCACCGTAAAGACAAACTGCTCGATTTAACCGGCTTCCCGATTGTATTCAAAAAAGACGATGAATTCCGCGCGGACAAAATCCGCGTAGATTTGGACACCGACGACGTAATCATGGAAGGCGCCGTATCGGGAACGATAAAGAATTAAGGTTTATGGAAGAGGCACAAGTACTTCCGGGTGTGAATACTCAAGAAGACCCCGAATTAGTCGCCGCCATTATTTCGGCAATATACACAAACGAAAACAAGCTTGAACTTTTCGGCTCCAAACAAATACTCCCCGAAGGGCCTCCAATCCATACGCTTGGAGTATCCAGCCTGAGAAAAAAATTCGGCCGCAAGGAAGTTGTGCGCGGCGTAAATTTTTCTATGCAGAACGGCATAGTGGCGGGGCTCTTAGGACCCAACGGCGCTGGAAAAACCACCATCTTCTATATGATAGTCGGTTTCTACCAGCCCTCTCAGGGAATTGTCACAATGGACGACGTGGACATTACCGACAAACCAATGTTCCGCCGCGCAAGGCTTGGCATTGCCTACCTCCCGCAGGAAGCCTCGATTTTCCGCAAGCTCACCGTCGAACAAAATATCATGGCCGTTTTGGAAAGCCGCAAGGACATAGACTTGCCCAAAAAAAAGGAAAGGCTGGAAAACCTGCTGGATGATTTCAACATAGCCCGCATAAGAAAGCAGTACGGCTACACCCTTTCCGGCGGAGAGCGTCGGCGCACCGAAATCGCGAGGGCGCTTGCCACCGAGCCCAAGTTCCTGCTCCTTGACGAACCCTTCGCCGGCATTGACCCCATCGCCGTTTATGAAATCAAGCAGATTATCCGCAAGCTCGCGGAAAAAGGCATAGGCATCCTGATAACGGATCACAATGTCCGCGACACTCTTGAAATTACCCACGAGGCGTTTATCATCGCCGACGGAATTATAGTAGCCCACGGCGACCGCGACGAAATTCTTAACAATGAAATGGTGCGTGAAGTTTATCTCGGCAGCGAGTTCAGAATGTAGTCTTTTAAAACCTTAAAATTTGATGAAATTTCGCAAAAAACCCCTGTTTTTGGGGCTTTTTTCGACATTTTTCCTATTGACACTTAATGTGCTTATAGTGTATTCTATTACTTAGTTTTGAATTATCTTCGGTAAGGGGTGAAGTATGAGGATTGTACTTTGGATTGTCCTCCCTCTTGCCGGGTTAACCTTAGGCTGGATAATTAGATGGCTATATGCCAGATTTCAACTTACAGCATCGGAGCAATTTGCAGAGCGTATAAAACATGATGCAATAAAAGAGGCTGAAGCAAAGAAGAAGGAGATTCTTCTTGAGGCGAAAGAACAGGTAATCCGTGAAAGGAACCAGCAGGAGAGGGAAACTCGGGAACGCAGGGCTGAGTTACAGCGGTATGAACGCCGCGTTGTACAGAAAGAAGAAGCAATAGATAAAAAGACCGCTCAACTTGAGCGGACTGAACAGACTTATGTTGAAAAAGAAAAAGCTTTTCAACAGCGGGAAGACGCGCTTTCCAAAGAGGAACAGCGCTACCGTGCGGAGCTTGAGCGCATTTCGGGGTTAACCTCCGAAGAAGCCAAAGCGTTAATTATTCAGGATCTCGAAAACGAGGCCAAGCACGACGCCCAGTCGCTGATCAACAAGATCGAGCAGGAAGCCAATGTCACTGCCGAAAAAAAGGCGCGCGACATTCTGGTTACGACTATACACCGCCTGTCGACAGAAGTCACGAGCGACACAACCGTAACGACCGTTACCCTGCCCAACGACGAAATGAAGGGCCGGATAATCGGCAGGGAAGGCCGCAACATCCGCACTCTGGAAACTCTAACCGGCGCGGACATCATCATAGACGACACTCCCGAAGCCGTCGTCATCTCGTGTTTTGATCCCGTACGCCGGGAGATCGCGAAAATCGCGCTTGAAAAACTTATTCTGGACGGACGTATTCATCCCGCCAGAATCGAGGAAATCGTCGTCAAGGTAAGCAAGGAAATCTCCCAAAAGATTTTTGAAGAGGGCGAGAAGGTTCTCTTCGACATGGGCATCCACAATATCAAGCAGGATGCCGTCAAGGCCTTAGGCCGCCTGTACTTCCGTACCAGTTACGGCCAGAACGTGCTTCAACATTCAAAAGAAGTGGCAATTATCGCGGGCATGCTGGCCGCCGAAGTAGGCGCCAACCGCGAGCTGGCGAAGCGCGCCGCCCTTCTTCACGACATAGGCAAAGGAAACGAATCGGACTCCGACCTGAACCACGCCGAGATCGGCATGGACATGGCGCGCAAAATGGGCGAAGACCCGCGCATAATCAACGCGATAGGCAGCCATCACAACGACATAGAGCCGACATGTATTGAAGCGGTCATAGTGCAGATAGCGGACGCCATTTCCGCGGCCCGTCCCGGAGCGAGAAAGGAAACCCTGGACAACTACATAAAGCGCCTTGAAAATCTCGAAAACATAACCACCGGTTTCGTCGGCGTAGACAAAGCCTTCGCCATCCAGGCCGGCCGCGAGTTACGCATCATGGTAAACAACGAAGCCGTAAACGACGACCAAACAAGAGAACTGGCAAAGGAAATCGCCAAAAAGATCGAGACAGATCTTCGCTACCCGGGCCGTATCAAGATTACTATGATAAGGGAGACAAGAATTACGGAGTACGCCAGATAGAAGTACCCCGAAGAATTCACACAAAGGCACATCGTACCTTAGGTACGCGGACACAAAGATCACAAAGGGAAGAGGGAAAGGGTTTTTGTTCGTTAGCTTTTCGTGAGGTTATCAAGCTAAGCTTGCATACAACAACCCTAATTCCTTTTCATTATCCTTGTTTTTAAGATAATTTATCTTAGAAAAACGATAATCTAACGGACTAGAACTTTGTGATCTTTGTGCTCTTTGTGCCTTTGTGAGATTTAAAGGGAAAAAATTTTATTGAAAAAAATTAATATCAATGGTAAAATCCTCTCATGGCACAGGTAAAAAAGTTTTGGATCATCTTAAATCCTACGGCAGGGAAGGGGAAGGCGGCCAAGCAGCACCCTAAAATTGAGCGTTTTCTGCGTGAGAGCGGATGTAATTATGAAATTATTTTAACCAAGGGAGTCGGCGACGCGCTGAATATAGCGCGTGACTTGCCTGCCGGCGCGGACGATGTAACGGTAGCCGCCGGCGGGGACGGAACCTGCAACGAAGTCATAAACGGATTATTAAGCCGCAAAGCCGCCACACCCCCTGTTTTCGGAATCCTCCCCATAGGGCGCGGCAATGATTTTTCCGCCACCCCAAAAATTCCTCAGGATGTAGAAAAAGCCCTGCAACTGCTGATCAACGGAGACGCCAAGCCGCTGGACGCCGGTTTTGTAAAAGGCGGCTTTTTCCCCGACGGGCGCTATTTTGTCAACGGAATAGGCATAGGCTTTGACACCAAGGTCGGTTTCGAGGCGGCAAAGTTGAAAATAAAGAGCGGCATTTCCTACGTTGTCGGCGCTTTTATCACACTTATCCGCTACGAGCCTTCGCCTATCTTGCATATTAGTTATGACGGCAAGGAAATAACTCTCCCCGCTGTCCTTGTTTCGGTAGTAAACGGAAGGCGCATGGGCGGAAGTTTCTTCATGGGCCCGAACGCCCTGCTTGACGACGGGCTTTTGGACATCTGTTATGTGCATCATCAAAAATCGCGTTTAAGCCTGCTTAAAATTATGTCCCATTATACAAAAGGAACCCAGGGCGAATGTGAAGGCGTAACTTTCGACAGAGGCACTCATTTCCGTCTTACGGCGCTTGAGGGAGGAATGGCGGCGCACTGCGACGGGGAAACCGTCTGTTACGAAGGAAAAGAATTGGATATAACTTGTATCCCTAACGCCCTGCGGCTTATAGAGGCATAACGTGGGTTTCAGAAGATTCGCCGTAAGTTATTTCATGAAAGGAATACTAAGCGTAATCTGTAAAATAGACTGCAAGGAATTTATTCAAGCCTTAAAAAACAACAAGCCCATGCTGGTTATTTTTAACCATATTAATTTTTTGGAAGTCCCTATTCTTGTAACGCACAGTTATCCCATGTATGTGTCGGGGCTTGTTAAAGAGGAAACATGGGACAGCCTGTTATTTTCGTTTATTTTTAACACTTACAAGGCGATTCCCATTAACAGAAGAGGCGCTTTCAGCGAATCTTTTAAGAAGGCGCTGGACGCGATAAAAAAAGGGTATTATATTTGCGTCGCTCCCGAAGGTACAAGAAGCAAAGACGGCGTATTGGGAAAAGGAAAACCCGGAATAATTCAGCTTGCCCTTGAGGCAAAAGTGCCTATACTTCCCGTCGCTCATTACGGCGGCGAGAACATTTGGAGTAACATGCGCCGCTTCCGCAGAACTCCGTTTTGTTTTAAGGCCGGCCGCCCATTCCGCATTAATTGCGACGCGATGCCCGGAAAAGAAGAACGCGAAAAAATAATGACGGAAGTTATGACCCAGATGGCGCGTCTTCTGCCGGAAAGAATGCGCGGCGAATACGCCCAGCATACGCAAAACGAATGTAAATATTTGGAATTTATATAATGGCAAACACCGCGCGGGTTCATATATTTGACGTAGATCACACTGTTGTAAGAAAGACAAGCACCGAATATTTTGCGCAAATGGCGTTAAAAGAAAAAGTTATACGCATTTCGCAGTTAAGCCATCTTCTTATAGATTGGGTAAAGTACAAACTTGCGTTACCTGACAATGATTTTATAGAAAAAACCGCAAAAAAACTGGCGGGCATTCAGAAAAGCGATCTTGACCGCGTTTCAGCAGTCTGTTTTGAAAAGAGAATTAAACCGAATATATTTTTAGGCGCAAAAAACATTATTGAAGATTTAATTAAAAAAGGTGAAAAAGTTATTTTTGCCACTTCCTCATTTGATTTTATCATTAAACCTTTGGAACAATATTTCGGCATAGAAGGCTCTCTCGCGTGCCAGTTTGAATATTCACAGGGAAAAACGACGGGCAATCTCGTAGGCTACAGTTTCTTCGGCCCCAAGAAAAAAACAGCCGCTCAAGCCTGGCTGGAAAAAAACGCGATAGACCCCCAAAATGCCAGTTTCTATTCCGATTCCTACACAGACCTCCCCCTCCTTGAATACTGCGGAACCCCCGTAGCCGTAAACCCCGACGGCATCCTTAAACGCAAGGCCAAAAAACTTGGTTGGAAGATACTGTACTTTAAGGATGTGTTGAAGTATTCCTAATAGGAACATAACTCTACTTCGTCTGGGACAAATACCCCGAAAAAACCCAGCCTATTGTCCCGTTCGCGGTTTTAACCTTGTACCACGGCGCGGTTATGTCGTCTATCGTTTCAGTTTTGCCGGTTTCAAGCAATTCAACGGCGCTGCCATTGGGAATACTCGCGATCCTGTTATCCCTGCCCGTTTCCGGCTCGCTTCTTAAGCGCAGAGTAACTGTCGCGTAATAAATGCCGCCGCTTTTTTCCTGATAATAATATAGCTCATCGTTAGACGCAGGACCGTCTTGTCCCATAGCCAAACGAACTTTTGACGCATCTGTATGAATAATACCGCCGTTAGCCGATTTAACTTCGACCCCGACAGGATACAAGACCGCGCCCCAGCCGCTGCCGTCTTTTTTGTCCCGCATATTCCAGAAATAAGTGCCGTCATCATTACGCCGAGCGGCGGAAGCCGTCACTCCGTTTTTAAAAGTTCCATCCGCCCTTAACTGCATTCCGCTGCTGCCCAGAGTCCAATATCCAGTGGTAAATTGAGAAAAATCCCCGTATAAAAGTTTTAAATAACCTTCCGAGAGCGCGGCCTGGTAAGCTATTGCCTCGGCGGAAGCAATTTCAGCATCGGTAGCTTCAAGATAAAAAATATCAGAAATACCGGGAACATATTCTCCCGCAAGGAGACGCACTTTTTTCTTGTCTGATTGAATAACTTCTCCCTCCGCTTTAATGTCAACGCCCGCGGGATACAGAAACATCTCTACTTCATCATTAGTATTACTTGACAAACTCCAGGTATAATATTTGCCCGGGTCCAAAGTGATATTGCCGGTTCTAATGAAATCCCCGTAAGTTCCGTTTGCTCTAAGCCGCAAGGTTGAATAACCGGCTTTCCAATTTCCGGCAAATTCAGAAAGATCGCCCTTTAAAAGTTTGGAATAATCGTAGGCTTTATTCCTGCCTGAACAGGCGGTAACTGTAATAGCCAATGCCGCGGCCAGCGCGACCCAAACGATTAAGGCTAAAATTCTTTTTTTATACATAAATGGCTCCATCTGTTTATTTATATTTTATACCATTATTTAAATAAATATAAGATTTAATGATAGCAGAAAATAATCATGATAAGTAATCATCCCACTGCCCTGAATCTGCTTTAGCTAAATGCCAACCGTTACCATAAGGGCATTTATAAACTCTTAAAAATAATTGTTTTTCTTTTTCAATTTGATGAGCCATATCCGCGGCTTCCCGTTGTGTTTTATATACGGTTTTTTCCAAGCCATCCTGTCCCTTACAAGATTTACATTTACTATTAGGAGTTATTTCAAAAGGCTGATATACTTTTTTTGACTTCTTCTTCTTAGCCATTTTATTCCGCCGTTATATTTAACCCCAATCCTTTTATCCAGATTACAATTGCCGAACGCGAAGTATTACCCGCAAAACGGGAACCGGAAAGCCATGTTGTTTTGTCGGAACAAAGTTTTTGAAGATTGGCCGCGCTTGTTCCTATCGGGCTGCTACCCGACGTGTAGAATGGCACAATTGTTTTCCCTGAAAAATCATAACTTTCAAGAAAAGTGTAAATAATTTTCGGCGCCTGCCCCCACCAGATTGGATAACCCAGGAATACGATATTGTATTTCTCCATATTTTCCACACTACCGGAAATCGCCGGACGGGACGATGAGTCGTTATTTTCCTTGTTGGCGCGGCTGGAATTAACTCTCCAATTAAGGTCCGCCGATGAATAAGGCGCTTTCGGTTTTATCTCATACAAATCCGCTTTTGACGCATGCGCTATTTGCTCCGCCAAAGAGCGGGTATTACCTGTACAGGAAAAATACGCTACTAAGATATTTTTCATGTTTTCTCCTTGTTTTGCGTCTGTTTTATCAGACGTTTTGTTAGATTGCGCGTATGCGATTGGCAGGGTTAAAAGGATTAATGCGATGATTAAAAGACATTTTTTCATAATATAAAGCATATCACGTTAAGGAAATTTATGCAAATTTTTTCATTTTTTTTCCGCGAAAGTAATGCAAAAACGCATATCCGCACCATATATAGGGTGTAGCCATTGATATTTATATCTATGGCTCGGGGAAATACCTTCTTTTTTCAAGGATAAATTTCCTTCCCGGAGGATATATGCGCGAAGAGAAAAGCTCGAACATTCACTGGCATCCCGCCTTTGTCGAGGCCATTAAAATGGAACTAAAGGATTATCTGGATAAAATCGAAATTTTGCCGGAAGTCCAATTAACCGCGGAACCGCTGAAAATCGACTGTATCATAATTAAAAAATCAAAAAATCTGGTCATAAAGAAAAACATAGCCGGCATATTCAGAGACTGGAATATATTAGAATACAAAAGCCCGCAGGATCATGTTTCAATTAATGATTTTCACAAAGTGTACGCCTATGCCTGCCTTTATTCGGTTATTAAAAAATGTACCTGTGGAAAACATGACAATTTCATTTATAGAAAGCCGGTTCCCCAGAAAACTTATTGGTTTTTTAAAAAAAGCAAGAAACTACATGGTTGAAAAAAACAGCCCCGGGATTTATACTGTTAAAGGTGATGTATTCGCGATACAGATAATTGACGTACGGCATTTGTCCGACAATGAAAACCTGTGGCTTAAAAATTTAAGGGGCAAACTTGGCCCAAAAGCGATAAACAAAGTAATCGCCGAGTTGGAGAAGCAGGACAAGACTGTCAGTCTTGGAGCGTATATGGACGTAGTAAACCGGGCAAACTCCGGTTCATTTAAGGAGGTACTGGAAATGAGAGCGCCGACATTTAAACAAATGTTAATGGATACGGAAATAGGAGCAGGCTGGATAAAGGAATGGGAATCTAAAGCCCAGGCTAAAGGTGAAGCTGAAGGTAAGGCTAAAGGCTTGGCTGAAGGAAAAGCCGAAGGAAAAGCCGAAGGTCTTGCGCAAGTTGCCCGTAATTTAAAATTGAGCGGAATGTCCAATAAGTTAATCTCTCAATATACGGGGCTTTCTCTTGCGAAGATTAATAAAGTTGTAAAAATTAAATAATTATTTTTACTTGTGCGATATTTATAATGGCTTAGGAGCGCTTATGTTTAAAAAGATTTTTTTTGTTTTAGGAATTATGTTTTTCTTATTTCCTGTTTTTGCGCAGGAATCTGATGATGATGAGCCGTATTTATCAATTGAAGATCAAGAAGCAATTTTGGATAAAGCGGCTGACGCTATTATTGACGCAACGGTTACTGTGGAACATAAACAGGATTCGCAGCCTGCGCCCGGGCCGAAAGATTCAAAACTGCCATATCTGGTACGAATTGAAGTTTACTCCCGTATGAAAACCTCATATATTCCTGTCGGTGATTTAAGTCTTGAATCAGGTTTCTTTTCTTGGGCTCATGATGGAAAAAAACAGAATGGATATGCGGTTTTTATGTATCCTGTTAAAGAAAACAAAAGCAGGATTGCTAAGGCTCCCAATGTTACTTTGCTTTACGGTAAATCTTTTCATAGCACGGAAGAAGCCATTGCGGAAATTCAAACAAAAGGTTCGGCGTTTAATAAACTAATCAGGTATCGGCCTGTTGTTAATCAGATGGTAGAACGATTGAGAAAAGAACCGTATCAGGGAGGTTCCAAATGAAAAAGAACATTTTTTTATTTTTAATTGCTGCCGCCATAATTCCTGTTTTTGCGGATGAAATTCCTAACACCGTAGGCGCTGTAAAAAAAGCCAAGCCCGGCGATTACATTGTGCTGAAAGACGGCAGCCATTACATATTGGTTGAAGAAGAGATTGCAATTGTCAATGATAAGTTTGACTTCAACGATGAAGAAGCAATTAAGAAGAATGTTGTGCCACGTTCAGACGGCGGAGAGGAATTTAACATTACTTCATCACATAAAAGAATAACATGGCCCGACGGAAAATCAATGGATATTTTTACAACACGCCGCGCCTTTGACGCTTATATAAAGTTTCTTGCTGCAAATTATGATCCTATTTTATTTAGTATGTTTGATTCAATAATAGGCAGCACTTATCCCATACAAATACCGGAAGGGTTAGTGACGTTTCGGGGCAAAGTATACAGAACTTTTGTAACAAACGGCGTAATAACTCTTGAAATATTTGAGGTTAATGAATTTAACCGCACTGTGACCGGTGACGGGCTTGAGCGTGGTTTCCAAATGAAGGATGGCTCTCTTGTCTATACTTTAACCGGCGGCGGAAACTTTTCGGAGTCCGGCACAAGAAGAGACGAATAAGTCATTGCAGCTATAAATAATCATCTCACTGCCAGGAAGCTATTTTGGTCAAATACCAGCTTACTTTATTTCTCGAATAATTAAGAAGTAGTATTTGACAAAAGCGGATTTATATTAAAAGGCTTGATATTTTTGCAACAATAAATAAATTTCACCAGTTTGGATATATATCAGACCACATGGGAAGGGTACGAGTTTTTTTGCTATATTTTTTACTATGCAGAGCGGTAAAACCGTTTTTTTCGTAAAAAAGCGGAAGGTTTTTATCATACTCAATATCGGCATCCGCCGTAAGAACACGGCAGGCGATAAACCTTTCGTTACATTGGTCTGCGATATTACGGGAAAAGTCAATCATAAGACTACCGAGATGACTGTAGGTACGGCCCATTTCCTGTGCAACCGCAAGCTTGGCTATTTTGAGAGCAGGTAGAGTTTCAAAAAATATATCAGGAAGTAAAAGCCGCGCCCGTTCTTCATCTTGAAGCGTAACAGCATCAGCGATAAGAGAGATGTATGCGGCGACAGTCAGGCTTTCTATTTCGACAAGGACAAAGGTATTTGAGATATGACTTTCCTGATGTTTCAGAGCATCTTGCTTTAGAAAAAGAGTATACTCATTGACATTATCGTCGTTAAAATCCCCAATACGGTGGGCAGCATTTAGTTTCTCAATAACAAAATAATTGCTGTAATTTTCAGGAGTAATAAGAATCATTTAGGAACCGAACCGAAACACTGGCGGAGTCGTTTCATTCGGGTTATTTGAATTGCAGTAGGAGGAGTAAGAGCAACTTGCCACATTTTCTTCCAGTCAGCCGGATCTTCCACGACAGTAGCGCGGACAGGTTTTATCTTGTTGCCTTTACCTTTATGCGTTTTAACTGCCATAAATACCTCTTAACTATAATATAAACTGAAAAATAAAATAAAAAAAGTGGCAGAGGAGGCTACTCCGAACTTTATTCCGCGGCCGCCTCCCCAAGTGGCATTATAAATTTAACCTTTTTTCAGAAGTTTGTCAACATAATGTGATATTAAGGTTTTATCTTCTTCCATAATAAACTATAAGTTTATAATTATCGTCTATTGACAAAGAACAAAAAAACATAATAAAGTACATAAAACGGCTAATTTATTATATTATTTCGTAGTGGTGAAAATAGAGGCTTTTTTAGGAGAAAATTAAATGAAAAGAAGTTTTTTTGCTGTTTTTTTGATTTTTGCCGCATTGTCAGTCTTTGGACAATCAAAAGAAGTATCGCTTGATGTGGCTATACAAAATGCGGCGCAGCAAATTCAAGATGGCTTAAAAAAGGGTTCAACTATTGTTGTGTATCAATTTCAATCGCATAATCCTCGATTATCTGATTATGTACTTAAAGAAATATTTGACATACTGGTTAATTCACATAAATTAATAGTTCTTGATCGTAATGCGCAGGAAGTTGTGAATGCGGAACTTGATTTTCAATTCAAAAAAAGCGCGGGTATGATAAGCGACGAAAGTTTGGCAAGCCTTACCAAAAGAATTGGAGCGGAAGCTATTGTTACAGGTTCATTAGATGATACCGGTAATGATTATCGTTTTAGAATCAGAGTTATTGGAACAGAAACAATAGCGGCTGTTATCTCATATACAGTAAGCGTAAACAAAAATGATAAACGGATAGCCGGTTTTTCAAGCCGTCAGGCTAATACCGCTGAAAAAATAGGAACAGGCGCATTAAACATTCTATTCGGGCTTGGCTCATATCTTGAGGGTGATATTTCAGGCGGCATTACAATTACCGCAGGTTACGCGGTTGCGGCGGGACTTGTTGTTATAGATGCGGTTTTTCTTGATTGGGATAGTCCGATGGTCGGTATTCCGGCAACAGCAGGCATTGCTGTGGCAGGATTATCATTTGCATACGGTTTTGCAAGACCATTTATATATAACTACTCACCGAAAATGGCTGTTATCATGGACAATACACAATTAAAAATTGTTCAAACTCAGTATAACGGAAACAGCGCTTTTGCTTTTCAATTATCATATTCCGTTAAATTTTAAGGGGGCAATAAAATGACAAAGCGGAAAATAGTTTCGTTTATTCTGATATTAATTATAAGTATTATATTTTTTGGCTGTGAAGATATAGCAACTCTCTTGCACGGTCCAAAACCTTCGGTTATCTGTCATGTTACTTTTGACGTTAACGGCGCAAGCGGAACTCCGCCTGCGGCACAAACTGTCAATGAAGGTTCGATTATCAGCCTTCCAAATAAAGGCGACATGGTTAAGGGAGAAAATATATTTGCCGGCTGGAACGAAAGCTCAAACGGTACAGGCATAACATATTCAGCCGGAGCTTCCGTTGCTGTTATCAGCGATATGGTATTTTATGCCCAATGGCTGGACGGCTCGACTCCGCAATATACGGTTACTTTCAGCGCCAACGGC
>Ga0268262_10002861_pt1 | contig 19434 bp, 17 predicted proteins | sample TergutNc150P3_FD_190354 | JGI IMG/M metagenome (GOLD analysis project Ga0268262, IMG submission 190354) | Nasutitermes corniger P3 segment gut microbial community from laboratory colony in Florida, USA - Nc150 P3 (SPAdes) (version 2) | ecosystem: Host-associated > Arthropoda: Insects >...
GTTGTTAGGGGTGTCATTCGCTATATGGAATGTACCTCCGGCAGAATTGGCCGTAGCGTTGCCTTGAATCAGTTCAAGATGTTCAGCGTTCGTTGCGTGAAAGATAACAAATCCAAGGAACAAGGAGAGCAAAATGAGAAAAAAGAAAGTTGAAACCCCTATTTGGCCGCCTCCTCCCTTGACAAAGGGAGATGTAGAAAAATTGGTGGATGAAAATATGCATTTCGTTTGGGAAATGGCAAAGCAATATAAAGAAAAGAAAGAATATAAAGACATACCTATGTCCCTTTTTGTAGAGCTAGGAACAAAGACTTTAACTGAAACCATAGAAGGCAATCGTTTTTTTTCAGAAGATTTTGTAAGTAGTATAAAGAATTTTGTAGGTATGCTTGCGCCGTTTATACACCAACTCTCAAAATTGAATGACCCAGCCAAGAAAGCGAAGCTATGCCTTAAATTTGTTAAGAAAAATGGGCGGGAGAATGTGTTTAAATATGTGCCAGAAGAATTAAAAACAGCGCGGCTCTGCCTAGAAGCGGTTAAGCAAAAGGGTATGGCACTTGAATATGTGCCAGAAAACCTCAAAACAGCGCGGCTCTGCCGAGAAGCGGTTAAAGAGAATGGCAATGCGCTTCAACACGTGCCAAGAAATCTCTGGACTTATGAATTATGGCTTATAGCAGTTAAAAAGTTGGGCGACTTGCTTAGACATACGCCAGACAACTTAAAAATTACGGAACTCTGCCTAGAAGCGGTTAAAAGCAGTGGCATCGCGCTTCAATATGTGCCAAAAATCTTAAAGACTGCGGAACTCTGCTTAGAAGCGGTTAAGCAGAATAACGATGCGCTTCAATATGTGCCAGAAAACTTAAAGACCGCAGAACTCTGCCTTGAAGCGGTTAAAAAGCATGGTAATGTGCTTCAATATGTGCCAAACAAACTCAAAACTTTGGAACTTTGCCTTACTGCAGTTGGCTTTTATAAAGCGGTTCGCGAAGACTGGGACCTTTTTGGTTCTACTTTTGATAGTTATGCGCTTAAATATGTGCCAAAAAAGTTCAAAACAACAGAATTCTATCTCAAAATAATTAAACGGAACGGCGACATAATTAAAAGAATGCCAAAAGCACTCAAAACACCGGAAGTCTATCTTGAAGCAGTTAAACAAAATGGACTTATGCTTACGTCTGTACCAAAAAAACTCAGAACTTATGAAATGTACCTAATTGCGGTTAAGTTTTCTGGCCAGATGCTCAAATATGTGCCAGAAACACAAAGGGATGAGAAACTCTGCTTAGAAGCCGTTAAGTGGAATGACTATATGCTTCAATATGTGCCAGAAAAATTAAAGACTGAGAAACTCTGCCTAGAAGCGGTTAAGAATAATGCTGACTCACTTCAATATGTGCCAGAAACCCTTAAAACAGCCAAATTCTGCCTTGAAGCGGTTCCCATTAATGAATTTGCTGCTGGCAATGTATTTGAATATATACCAGAATCCATAAAAACAGCGGAATTCTACCTTGAAGTGGTTAAAAAAAGTGGCGGTTATCTTCCACAAGTGCCAAAAGCCTTCAAATCTGCCAAACTCTGCACTGAGGCGGTTAAGAAAAATGCTATGGCACTTGAATATGTACCTGAGAAACTCAAAACTGCGGAAATGTGCCTTGATGCCATAACACAAAGAGGTGATGTGCTTGTCCATGTGCCGAAAAAACTCAAGACTTATGAAATGTGCCTTATTGCAATTAAAAACCATAAGAGTTGGTGGGAAGGTTTACTTTACTATGTACCAAAAAAACTGAAAACCGCGCAGATTTGCCTAGAGGCGGTTAAGCGGAATGGCTGGGCACTTTACTTTGTGCCAAAAGACCTAAGAACCGTGGAGCTTTGCATTCAAGCACTTGAGCAGGTACAGGATGTTAAATTGCTCAAATATGTGCCGAGAAATCTCAGAGAACAAGTTAAGAATGGAGTAAAAACAACAAAAGTTTAACTTTTTTTCACCTTTTTTCAAAAAAGTTTTTATATTGATAATATGGTTATTTTTCCCCTCATTCTGTTACTTGCCATCAGTGCATTTGCACAGCAAACTTCAGTTGCTGTGCTGCCTTCCGATGGCACCGTTATCAACAATGACGAACTTGAAGCACTTACAGACGAAATACGTGCAGCGGCTTTGATAGTTTTGCCTACGAAAGACTTTGTTCTGTTGAAGCAAGATGTTGTTATTAAGCGGCTTGGCGGCGCAGAAAATTATATAAAGGAGTGCAGGGAAAGTACTTGCATTGTGAATTTGGGCAAAAAAGCCCAAGTTGACTATGTTGCACAAGCCGTTGTGCGCAAGCTGGGCAACGAAATTAGGCTTAAAGTTGAGTTGTATAATGTTCGCACAGAAGGGCTAGTGGCTATGTTCAACGATGAGGCAAAAAATATTAAGGAACTTCTTGCCATTGTGAAAACAAATATTTCTACCGAAGTATTCAGCAAAATACCAGGTGCCTCCGGCACTTCAAAAGCTCCTTCTGTAGCTAGTGACACTAGCGTTTCTCCAAAAACACAGGGTTTTGAACCAGATGGAGGGAAATATTTAACAGATAGCAGGGATGGCAGAAAATATAAAATAGTTAGGATAGGAACTCAAACTTGGATGGCAGAGAATTTGAACTACGCAGGTAAAAATGACGATATTGGTATATGTTTTGCTAAAGACCCAAAAAACTGCAAAAAATACGGAGCATTATACAATTGGGACGAAGCAATGAAAGTTTGCCCTCTAGGTTGGCATTTGCCAAGCAAGGATGAGTGGGAAACCCTTGTGGATTTCGCAGGTGGCGAAATAATTGCTGGAAAAAAGCTAAAAACGAAAGGGGCATGGAGTGACGGCGAATGTAAATACACAACAGAAGAAACAACCGGTAGAGGCAAAGTTATAGTTACAGAACACGATGATTGCGCCACAGACGAATTCGGTTTTTCGGCTCTGCCTGGAGACCTCTGCTATGTTCTTAACCCAAACTGCTATACTTATGGCAGTATGAATGGCTATTGGTGGAGTAGCAGTCGCAGTTACGGTGACGGACTTTACCATTTCTCAATTTCTAAGTATAATAAGTACTATCCCGATATATCTGTGGTTGGCCTCCACGACGTGAGAGGTAGCCTCCCTATCGATAAGAAAAGTTTCCTCTCAGTTCGTTGCTTGCAAAATTAAGCGCATAGCACCGCCGCTAACTTAGAAAGCGGTGTTAGAAAAACTTGTACCAACGGTGGTGCAGAACCTTGTCAAGCCACGATTTTGCTCAAAATTAGGATTTTTTTTAATTTTTTAACTTTTTTTTACCTTTTTTCAAAAAAGTGTTTATATTATATCAAAAATTAGTTAGGAGAACAAAATGGAAACAAAATATAAAGAAATACCTCCCTTGACAAGGGAAGAGGAACGTCATTTGTTGAAAAATAAAAATGACCCAGAAGCGCACAAAAAGTTGGTGGATGCAAATATGCGTTTGGTTTTGAGAATGGCAACGCTATATAAATGCAAAGGAATCAAAATGTCTGTTCTTGTAGAAGCTGGGAAAAGGGGTTTAATAAAAGCTATAGATAAATTTGATTGCGAAAAGAATAAGGATATTAAATTTATTGCTTACGCCGTTTGGTGGGTAGTTAAACATATACACCACGAGCGTATGTGGGGAAGGGCGAGGGTGGTAAAATGAAAAAAACAAAAGGAACTTTCACCGACCCAAGGGACGGCAGGGTTTATAAAACCGTGAAAATAGGCGAGCAAGTTTGGATGGCAGAAAATTTGGCTTATGATGCGCCTAGTAGCAAGTTTTATAAAAATGATGAGAGCAATGGCGAAATATATGGCAGGCTATATAACTGGGAAACAGCTATGACGGTTAGCCCTCCAGGGTGGCATTTGCCAAGCAATGAGGAATGGGATATTCTATGTCGCTATGCAGACGGCACAAGCGGCACAGAAAGCCCTTATATGAGCAAAACGGCAGGCAAACATCTTAAAGCGGTTAGCGGCTGGAACAACAGCGAAAAAGGGCATAGCGGCAACGGCACAGATGATTTTGGCTTTAAGGCTTTGCCGGGCGGCTATGGGTATAAAGGCGGCACTTTTGACGATATTGGCAACTATGCCCATTGGTGGAGCACTTCGGTTAGCAGTCGTTGCTATGCCTATTACCGCGGCTTGGAATACGAAGATGATGAAGCCTATTGGGATATTTACCTCAAGTATTATTTTTTTAGTGTTCGTTGTATAAAAGATAGCACCCAAAAAGGTAGCAAGGATGGCAAAATGGAAAACACCAAGGAAAAGTTAGATGCAAATATACATCGTATTTGGGAAATTGCAAACGGATATAAAAATGAGAAAGAATATAAAAACATACCTACGTCCATATTTGTGGAGGTAGGTACAAAGGCTTTAATGGAATCCATAGAAAACGGCCCTGACGGCACTGTTGAAGACTATATGGGCATTGTAGGGAAAACTATGATAGATGTTGCTCCCTTTCTGTACCAACTCACAAAATTGAATGAGCCTGCCAAAAAAGAGCGGCTATGCCTTAAAGCGGTTAAGAAAGATGCTGGTATGATTAAATATGTGCCAGAAAAGCTAAAGACAGCGAAGCTTTGCCTTGAAGCAGTTAAGCAGAATGGCAGGGCGCTTCGCTTTGTGCCAGAAAAATTAAAGACGGCTGAACTCTGCCTAGAAGCGATTGAACATGAGAAGCAATGGTCTAAAGAATTCGATGAAGATGATTGGCTTGGCTATGATTTTGTTGACGATGAATTGGATGAATTGGAATTAAAACTGCTTAAAACCGATGTATTAAAATATGTACCGAAAAAGCTCATAACAGCCGAATTTTGTCTTGAAGCAGTTAAGCGAAATACTAGTACAATTGCAGATATACCAAAATCTCTCATAACAGCGGAACTCTGCAATGTGGCAGTTAAGCAGAATGGCAGGGCGTTTCTCTTTGTGCCAGAAGAATTCCATACTTATGAAATGTGTCTTATAGCAGTTAAGGGTTATGGCAAGGCACTTAAAAGTGTGCCCAAAACTATCAAGACAAAGGAATTTTGCCTTGAAGCGGTTAAGCACATAGGTTGGGCACTTAAATTTGTGCCAGAAGAACTCCATACTTATGAAATGTACCTTGAAGCGGTTAAGCAGGAGGCTGGTATGTTTCAATATGTGCCAGAAGAATTTGAGAGCACCGAAATCTGTCTTGAAGCTGTTAAAGCAAATGGCTGGTGGTTTTTTGATGTACCAGAAAAATTCAAAAACCTAGAAATGTGCATTGCAGCGGTTAAACAGGCATATTGGTTGTTTATGCTGGTACCAGAAGCCCTTAAAGAACAAGTTATAGAAGCAACAGGAATACAAGTAGGAACAAAGGAGAATATGTCTGCTCAGGAAAAAGAAATTTTTAAAAAAGAAGTTGAGAGAATATGTATTAAGCTAAACGAATTTTGTGAGATAGCCCGAAGAGCAGGAGTACTGTCTTTAGAGGACCATATAGATAAAGAACAACTTTCAAAAAAAGCTCTTTTGGAAACGAGCGTAAAAATGATGATAGCTGGAAAAAAGCACGAAATCATAGAAAAACATATAGATTCTTGGATAAAAGCAAATTGTGTTGCAAATTATGAAAAAATTCTCGCATCAATAATAAAAACCGGTGTTTTATGTATTCAGGCAGGAGAACATCCCAAAGTAACCAAATGTAAAATGTCAATCCTAATCCCCAGAGACTTAATCCCAGATTCTCTCTTGCGATAGAATGAAATTTTCTATATTAACCCTTAACCAAACAAACAATGAGGTAAAAAATGGAACTTTGGAAATATTACGTAAAAGTCCTTAAAAATTACGTGAATTTTAAAGGCAGAGCAAGAAGAAAAGAATATTGGGGATTTGTTCTTTTCAATCTTATTATTGCAATTGCCTTGTCATTCATAGGAGGTTTGATAGGAGGCCTTTTAGGAGATGGGTCTGGGACTCTGGGACTTGTGCTCTATTATTTATACTGTTTAGGAGTAATTTTGCCAGGTTTGTCAGTCTTAGTTCGTCGTCTCCACGATACAGGTAGAAGCGGCTGGTTATGGCTTTTGGTATTAATTCCTTTAGTCGGGGCGATTATTGTCCTTATATGGCTTTGCTCAGACGGTCAGCCTGGAGAGAACCAATACGGTCCCGATCCTAAACAAGTATAATGGGAAAAAAAACAAAGGCAAAGTTCACCGACCCAAGAGACGGCAAGGTGTATAAAACCGTGAAAATAGGCAAGCAAGTTTGGTTGGCAGAAAATTTGGCTTATGAAGCCAAAGGCAGCAAATGCTATGATAATGATGAAAGCAAAGCCAAAAAATACGGGCGGCTTTACGATTGGAAAACCGCTATGAAAGCCTGCCCACCTGGCTGGCATTTGCCAAGTGCTAAGGAATGGCAAACTCTTGTGAAGTTCGTAGGCGGCGTAAAAATTGCTGGTGAGAAGCTCAAATCTAATACTGATTGGGATGGAACAGACGAATTCGGATTTTCCGCCCTGCCGGGTGGTTTCGCGCATAGTGATTTCTGGGATTTTGGCGACAACGGTTTTTGGTGGAGTAGTACGGAGTTCAACAGTGATTGGGCCTGCTACCAAGACCTAGCCACCGACTACGACAGTGCTTATGGTCACGAAGGAGGAAAGTTTCACTTGTTTAGTGTTCGTTGTGTGCAGGATTATGGCGAAGCCTACCGCAAGCAACGAAAACGGAAAATTAAAATAGGCACTTTCACCGACTCAAGAGACGGCAAGATTTATAAAACCGTAAAAATAGGCGAGCAAGTTTGGCTGGCAGAAAATCTAGCTTATAAAACCAAAGGCAGTAAATGCGATGATGATGAAAGCAAAGGTAAATATGGCAGGCTTTACAGTTGGAGAAGGGCTATGAAAGCCTGCCCCGATGGTTGGCATTTGCCAAGCGATGAGGAATGGCAAACTCTTGTGGATTTTGTTGGTGGCGAAGAAATTGCTGGTAAGAGACTCAAGGCAAAAAGCGGATGGAATAAAAACGGTAACGGCACGGACGAATTCGGTTTTTCGGCTATGCCTAGTGACGGCAACGATGGCTATTGGTGGAGCTCTGATGAAAGCGATGGTGCTGAGACGGAAGGCGAAGATGATTACGAATACGCCAGCTACTGGATTATGCGCCACTACCGCGATGACACCGACTGCAATTTTATAAGTAAGGACGATTTGTATAGCGTTCGTTGCGTGAAGGATTAAAACCCCTGTTCAAACAAAACCGCCTGCCGATAATCGTAATTCTCTAAAGCCTTCAACAGTGACCTAGCTTCGTAGCCTTCTTTCCCTAAAACAAATTCAAGGCTTCTGATTTTTGCGTATTTAAAAGCCTCTTCAAAAAATCTTTCAAAAGGGTCTTTTACTCTTGGGTATTCTTCTATGGAATAATCCTCTAAATTTGCCATATTCGCCGCCATTTCCACAGCCGTTTCAATTCCGCCTAGGGTATCTGCAAGCCCAATGCTAACTGATTGGGCGCCTGCCCAAACCCTGCCTTGAGCAATGGAATCCAAAGATTTCTTGCTCTTGTTTCGCCCCTCTGCGCAACGGGATAAAAACGCATCATAGCCGCGTTCAACATAAGCCTGCAACATATTGAATTCGCCCTCGTTTAAGGGGCGGGCGGGCAAAAGTCCTATTCCCCAAAAAGGAATGCTTAAAACTTGTTCGCCTAAAAGGGTATTTTTATTTGTGCCAATTCCATCAAAAGAAGCACCCATTTTATTTGCGAGTTTTTCGCCACTGGGAAAAAGTCCGAAAATTCCTATTGAACCGGTTAGGGTAGCAGGGGAGGCAACAATTTTACTTGCGCCGCAGGCAATGTAATAGCCGCCGCTTGCGGCGGCAGAACCAAAAGAAGCAATGACGGGTTTTACCTTTGAAAGTTCCCTTATGCTATGCCAAATTTGGTCGGAGGCATAAGCCGAACCTCCACCGGAATTTACCCTGAACACAACGGCTTTAATGGAACTATCTTTTTGCAATTTTTTTAACTCTTTTACATAAGTTTTTGCAGTGATGGCCTCACCGCTTTGGTAAAACTCTTCTTCTGCATCACTCACAATACCGCCTTCTGCATATAGAATGGCTATTATATCTTTGCTTGCCCTGCCAATATCATCTAGCATATCAACAACTTTTAGGAATTTCAAATCTTTGTCTTTTTCAATTCCTGCCATTTCCTTTAATGAGGTTTCAAAATCAGTTTTATATGCTAACGAATCCACTAAACCATATTTAACCAAATTTTCGGGTGCAGAAAATAATAGATATTCATCTGCATAGCGATTTAGAGAATCTGCTGAAATGCCCCTGCTGCTGGAAATGGCACTTAATATTTCTTTCCACAAAAGGCTCAAATAAACGCTTCTTTGTTCCCTATCGCTATTGCTCATTTTTTCCCCAATGTATGGTTCAACATAAGATTTATATGTTCCAACTTTAAAGGTTTGAACTTCAATACCAATTTTTTCAAAAATACCCTTGTGATATTGCTGCATTCCTCCAAGCCCTTTAAAATCTAACATTCCAAGGGGGTTTAAAATAATTTTGTCTGCAACAGAGGCAACATAATAGGTTTTTTGAGAAACTATTTCTCCATAAGCAACTATAAATTTTCCGCTGGTTTTAAAGTCTATAAGAGCATCCCTTATCTCTCGCATGGTGGCAGTGCCTGTTTGTACAAAGCCGAGATTTAAGTAAATGCCTTTTACTTTATCATTTTCTTTTGCATTTTTTATGGCAGCCAAAATATCGTTTAATCCCTGATTTCTAAGCCCAATGTTGAAAAAAGCTAGAGACAAGGGGTCGTAAATTTCTCTTTCATTTATAATTCCCTTGAGTTTTATTTCTAAAATAGGAGAATCTGTTGGAATTTTTTTAAAACTTGAACTGGAAAAAAATACTGCTATAAGTATTGAAAACACAAACAAAAAAGACAATAAAACCAAAGCAAAAACTGTCCCTAGCGCAGAAGCGCAGAAGGTTTTTAGGAAATTTTTCATTACAAGAAAATAGAAAATGTTTTTATTTTTTTCTATTTTTCACAGGAGGCGAAAAAAAATGAAAGTATTGATTGTTGACGATGAACCTCTTGCACGGGTTAGGATGCGTAAATTGCTTTTGGCGAGCGGTAAGGATTTGGAAATAGATGAAGCCGAAAGTGCGGATTCTGCTCTTAGCAAGATTGAAGAAAATAAGCCTTTTGCTGTTTTTTTGGATATTCAAATGCCCGGAAAGGGAGGTTTTGAGCTTATAGAAGATTTGGAAAAAATTCCGCCCGAAGATTTTCCTCACATAGTTTTTGCCACTGCTTTTGACGAATATGCAATAAAAGCCTTTGAAAAAAATGCCATAGATTATCTGCTAAAGCCCGTGGAGCAAGATAGGCTTGAACAAACTCTTGAAAAACTCATAGCTTTGGAAAATTCAAAAAAGCAAGGAAATAATTCCGATAACCTTTACGAAAAATTGAAAAATTTAATAGAAAGCAAAAACGAAAAATACCTCCAAAGGCTTCATGTTAAAATAGGAGACCGAACCCTGCTCATAAACATATCAGATATAGTGCGTTTTGAAAGTGATGAAAAATATACCGCAGTATATACAAACGAAAGTCGCTATATAATAGATACCCCTATGATAAATTTGGAAAGCAAGTTAGACCCAAATGTTTTTGTTAGGGTTCACAGAGCAAACCTTATTGCCGTGAACAGAATAGCCGAAATTCGCCGCCAATTCCCCGGAAAACCAGTGGTGGTTTTAAATGATTCCGCAAAAACGGTAATTCCCATAGGCAGGAATTATGTGGATAGGGTAAAGGAGTTGTAACATGGTTAATTTCAATCGGTTAGCACTTCTTGCTTTTGTACTTTGCATATCATTGCTTTTTTCCTGTTCATACGAAAATGAGCCAGGTAAAGACATATCGAATTATAGAATTGAGCAAATTGGCAAGCAAGTTTGGATGGCTGAGAATCTCAATTACAATGTAAGTGGCAGCAAATGTTATAATAACGACCCAGCCAACTGCAACAAGTATGGCAGATTATATGATTGGGCAACGGCTATGGGTATAGATGCAAAATACAATAAAGAAGAATGGAGAGGAGGCGAGGTAAGGCATCAGGGTATCTGTCCTTCTGGCTGGCATATTCCTAGCGATGCCGAATGGAAAACTCTAATTGATTCTGTAGGCGGTTCCTCTATTGCTGGCAGATATTTGAAAGCGACTAATGGCTGGCATAATTGTGGCATAGGTAGTTCTCATTCATATCAATGCGAAGATAAATTCGGCTTTTCCGCCATGCCTGGCGGCATTGGCTATTCCGATGGTAAGTTCCACTATATTGGCGAGTATGGCTACTGGTGGAGTTCCAGCGAATACCGCGGCGAAGATGCTTATTACCGAGACATGAACTACATCTCCGATGCCGCTGGCTGGTACAATTACGGTGCTAAGACTAACTTGCTCAGTGTTCGTTGCTTGCGCAATTAATTTTCTATATTTTCTCTATGACAAAAATCAGATTTTTTTCAGCTATTCTTTGTTTGAGCGTATTTTGTTTTGCTCAAAACATAAATAAGAATAGCAAATCTGTTAGTGTAAAAGTTGATGGTTTGCCTGCTCAATACACATCACTACGTGTAGATACTCTTTCGCGTTGCATACAAAATCTCCCAGATATAAATAAAATAGTTGCGGCAACAGAAGGGCACACGGAATTTTTAAAAAGAATTTCTGGAACAACAAAAAATGATTATGTAAAAGTTTGGAATTCCAAGGTTCAACTTGTTTACCAGTGGAAATACAGACTTCACTATTTGCTTATGCCACAAGGCGGCTTGGAGGCTCAGGCTCCGGTTTTTCACGAAACCGAAGGAACCACACCTATTTCGGAAACCATAATAGGTGACCCGCAAGATAGCGAGTTTTTTGCCTTTTCTAGCCCGCGGCGTTATTATTTTGATTCTCAAGAAGCGGCTCAAAATTCTGCCGTAAAACGAGCAAAACAGAGAATATCGGAACTTAAAGGATTGGAGTGTACAAAATGAGTTCAAAAAAAAATTTGGTTGAAAACGGCGATTTTTCCAAAGGCTTAAAAGGCTGGAAAACAGAAAACTGGAACGGGAAATTTTCTGCAAAAGTAGAAAATAAAGAACTGGATTTTGAAATACTAGAGCCCGGCAAAGAAAGTTGGTCATTGCAATTTTGTGGGCAAGTTTCTCTAAAAGAAGGTGTTTCTTATATCTTTGAAATGAAAGCCAAAGCAGTGTCGCCACGCACCTTGAATGTGAACATAAAGAAAAACGAAAAAAAATATTTACCTTATGCCAATGGCAGAATAATAGATTTGAGCACCGACTGGCAAGACTACAGTTGGAAATTCACAATGAAAGAAACCGATGACAAAGAGGCTCTTTTATCTTTTGACATGGGTGGAAATGCCATTGGATGGAGCTTAAAAGATGTTTCTTTGAGAGTGACAGAAGAGGAAGATTTAGGGCGCAGCTATAGGGGGCGCATACAAAAAAACAGCGGTTATTTCAACTCTCCCAATGAACCTTGGGAACTTTGCTTTTATTCATTGGAAGGCAAACTGCTTAAAATATTAGACAAAGGCAAGGGCGGCGAAGGAATGAGAGCATATCCGCGCATAGACAAAAGCGGAGTGATGGTTGTTAAAGAGGTAAAAGGATAAACATCTCTCGCCGCATAAAGCACCATATAAAAGCCCCTGCGCACAAATTCAAAGCCGGAGCGCACATCGGTTTTGAAAACGTGCTCGCAAAAGAACTCTCAATGCTTGGCATAAGCACTTGCGAGCCGCAGAGCGGTGCGGTGTGTTTTGAAGCAAAGTTGGAACAAGTTTGGCAAGCGGTGGTTCTATCTCGTTGCGCTCGCAGTTTTGAAATGCTTGTTTCTGAGTTTCATTGTGAAAATTTTGGCAAACTTGAACAAAAAATAAAATACATTCCCTGGGAATTATATTTGCCACAAGAGGGGGAATTAAAAATAAATGTGAGTTGTGAAAAATCCAGATTATATCACAAAGGAGCGGTTGCGGAGAGAATAAAAAACAATGTGAATTTTGGCGGAAAATTGAATGTGAAATTTAAAGATGATGTCTGTTCCGTGTGGCTGGATTTATGCGGAGAGCCGCTATATAGAAGAGGGGAGAGATGGGTTGAAGAAGCACCCTTGCAAGAGAGCCTTGCTGCAAGCATTTTGCTTTATGCAGATTTTACAAAATACGAGAAACTAATAGACCCAATGGCTGGCAGTGGGGTATTTTCTTTGGAAGCTGCAAAATGGTGCTCTAATTCCGTGAAGCTAGAGAGAAATTTTGATTTTATGAAAATGCCTTCATTTAGAGAAGCCGCTTTCAACAATTTTTTGCAAAAAGCCGTCACTCCTTTTGCAGGAAAAAATATTGAAATACTTTGCAGTGACAAAAGCGAAAAGGCAATAAAAACCATAAAACACAATGCAAAAGATTATCTAAATGCCATTTCAATAAGCAAAACGGACTTTTTTTCCCTTGCACCCGCCCAAAACGCTCTCTTAGTTATAAACCCACCTTATGGCAAGAGAATGGCAAAGGAAAAGAACCTATGCAAAGAAATCGCAAAAAAGATTGAAAAGGATTTTAACAAGTGCGGAGCAGTGGTTTTGTGCCCTCCTTGGGAGAATATGGCGGAAAATTATTTGTCGCTGCAAACTTATAATGGCGGGTTAAAAATTCACTTAAAATCATACAACGTATTATAATCGTTCAACAAAACTTCGTCATCAACGGGCTTGGGTGGTGGGGGAGGTTCATTCTTTTTTCTTTCGCTTTCTAGATAGTAGTTTTCGCTTTGTTCTTTTATGGAAACTTCAAGGGCTTCAACTCTTGTGCGCAAACGTTCCACCTCATTTGCATCTATTGCAAGCTGCCCTCTTAATTTTTCCGATGCAGACCTTCCCCAAGGAGTTCTAAAATATTCCTTGCTGAGTTTTGTAAGAATAACCCTTGCGCTATCTATGCTGCCTATTTCATCTGCCAAAATACGTGCTTTTACATACATAGCTTGCAACGCAAATTGTGTTTTAGGAAATTTTATTATAACAGAATCATAAAGAGCAATCGTATTTTTATATGCAATATCCGTTTCTTCTATATTTTCTTGCGGAATTTTTTTAGCCTTAAGCCAAGATTCTTCTGCTTTTAAAAATACTTCGTGTGCCAAATCTTCCATTGTTTTTGCACTTACCTGCAAACCCATATTAGCTTGTGCCTGTTTTGCATAATCTGTTTGAGGATAATTTTCAATTATGGCTCTGTAAAGTGGGTAAGCATTTGTGGTGTCTTGTTTAAATTCATCGTAAATAAAGGCTCTAGTGTATGTTGCTCTAACTTTTAATGCCGAATCTGTCAAAGCTGAATCCATTTTTGCAAGCAAAGCTAATGCGCTATCTGTTTCCGAGAGTTTTAACAAAAAAAGTTCTGCAATTTGAAATTCCTGTGGAAAAAAAGGCTTTTCTTGCTTTTGACGCTCAGTTACGGTATCTTTTAAGGCTAATAATTTTAACAGGGCTGATCTGCGGTTATAACTTTCGTTTCCCCACTCACACCCTGACTTACTTTGATAACTTGAATCGTAATGCAAAATTGCATTTGAATAATTTCTATTTCTTTGCCTAAAATCACCAATACCAAAAAATGCTCTTGACGCTGTTTCACTTCTTCGCTTTATGTGAGCCACATCTCTCAAAATTTCAACTCCCTTTTCATCATTTATGCTTAAAAGAATTTCGCCTCGCCTTATGAGGCTTAGAGTTTTTTTATCTTTGAATGCAGCAGAATCTGCCAGATTTTTATATCCATTTGCCGCTTCTTTTGCATTTTCTTTGTTGAGCTTTAGCAGGCATTCAATTGCTGTGCTTTGAGCTTTGTATCTCTCCAAATCTGGCAAAATAAAGAGTTCCTTGTTTAAATAATGCTCTCTAGCTTTTGAATAGTTTTTTTGTTCATAATATAAATCTGCAAGCCGTATTCTTGCCTTTGCTCTTGTCCAAGGGGTTCCAAAATTCGTGGCAAGTACCGCTTCCAAAGAGGCAATGGCATCTCCGGGCAAACCGTCTTTTTCTTGCAAAATAGACATGAGTTCCAAAGTTGGTAAATGATAAGGATGTTGTTCACCTTTCTCTAAAATACGTTCCGCAGAAAATTTTGCCAAGGCATATTCTGTGTTTTTGTAAAGGCAATAGGCCTTTTCGTATTCGGCTTTGGGCATGGAATCATATTGAGGAAAATATCTTTCGAGTTCATCGTACTTTTCAATGGCTTTTTTCCATTCGCTTTTGTGTCGAAAAGCCTCTGCCATCATAAATACTGCTTTTGGAACTTGCCTTTCGTTTTTTGGAAATCTCTCCACTGTTCGCGAACCTTTTTCTATAACCCGGTCGTAGAGAGCTTTTTCTTTGCCAATTCCCAAAATGGAATCTCCGGGTAGCGAATCTAGTCTTGCTTGTCTTAATATGCCAGCTTCATCGTAAGCTTGTTCCATATTCCAAGCATGGTTGAAATAGGCACAACAGGTGCAGCTTGTTGTCTGAACCAGAATAAACAGAGCAATGAAAAGAATGCCTATGCGTAAAATTTTAGCCATTCACTCTCTCCAACTTAGCGCCTAAAGCTGAGAGTTTGCCTTCAAAATTTTCGTAGCCTCGGTCTAGGTGGTAAATGCGGCTTATTTCTGTTTGTTTTTTTGCTACCAAGCCTGCTAGAACTAGGGCTGCGCTTGCTCTCAAATCACTTGCCATCACAGGCGCTCCTGTTAGCTCACCGCCTCCGTTTATCAGGGCGGTGTCTTCTTTGAGGGAAATGTCTGCGCCAAGTCTGTTCAGTTCAGAAACATGCTTGAATCTGTCGTTGTAAATGGTATCGCGCACAGAGGAAGTGCCTTTTACCGTTGCGAGGAGTGCCATTAACTGCGCCTGCATATCGGTTGGGAATCCAGGGTAGGGCATAGTCACAATATGAGCTGGCAAAAGTTCGCGTCCCTCTGCATCTAGTTCAACCCAATTATCTCCCTGAGTTATTTTGCAGCCTATTCTTTCAAAAACTTCCAAAAGCGCGCCTTGGTGGGCTGGAACCATATTTGTTGTTTTTACTTTTCCCCTTGTTATCGCACCTGCTGCCAAAAAAGTACCAGCTTCTATTCTGTCTGCTATAGTTGGTCCATTGCCGGTGTTTAAATTTTCAACACCTTCTACAATTAGGGTTCTTGTTCCTATCCCATTTATTTTTGCTCCCATTCCGATTAAATATTCTGCAAGAGCGGTTATTTCTGGTTCTATGGATGAGTTTTGCAAAACGGAGGTTCCCTCTGCGAGTGTTGCCGCCATAAGAATATTTGCGGTTGCCCCAACAGAACTTATTGGGAACGAAAACGTGTTTCCTTTGAGCCTGCCGCTGCTGAGTGCTTCTACATATCCGTGCGTCACATTTATTTTTGCGCCGAGTGCTTCCAAGCCCTTCAAGTGCAAATCCACAGGGCGCGGACCCCAAGCGCAGCCGCCGGGCAAAGATACCCTGCATTTTCCAAATTTGGCAACCAAAGGCCCAAGCACATAAAAACTCGCTCTCATCGTTTTCACAAGTTCATAAGGAGCTTCCAAATGATTTATATCGCTTGAATCTATGCTCAAACAATCCTTGTCTTCTTTTATGCGGCAACCAATCACCCGCAAAACATCAGACATCGTGCTTGTGTCTTTTAAGTTTGGAACATTGCTTATTTTAGAAATTCCATTTGCAAGCATTGCCGCTGCCATAACAGGCAACACAGCGTTCTTTGAGCCAGAAATGCAAACATCGCCTTTGAGAGGCCCATTTGGAGATACGAGAAAAGAGTCCATTGTTAGGAATTTAGAAAGATTTTTTATATATTACTCCCATAAAAATTATGAATAAGATAATTTTCATTTTGCTATCTCTTGCCTTTGCTGCTTATGGGTATCAAACCTCGGTAGCTGTGCTGCCTTCCGATGGTACAGTGCTGAACAATGACGAGCTTGAGGCACTCACGGATAAAATGCGTTTGGCGGCTTTGAAAGTTTTGCCTGCCAATGCCTTTGTTTTGCTGAAACAGGATGTTGTTATTAGGCGGTTGGGCGGTGCGGAAAACTACATCAAAGAATGTAGCGAGAGTACCTGCATTGTCAATTTGGGCAAGAAAGCGCAGGTTGATTATGTGGCTCAAGCCAGCGTTGGCAAACTGGGCAACAAAATCAGGCTCAAGGTTGAGTTGTATAATGTAAGTACCGAAGGGCTGATTGGTATGTTAAGCGATGAGGAATCGGAGAATATTCTGGGTTTGCTTTCCATTGTGGAAAAAAGAGTTCCCGCCGAAGTGTTTAGCAAGATACCGGGTGCCTCTGTAGGTTCAAAAGCCGCTCCCTTTGTTCCTGTCGCAGGTGGCATAAGCGGCTTGGAAAAAACAGAGGATTACGAATTTGGCGGCGGCAAGCGTTATTTGGTTAATTTAAACACAGAACCCTCAGGTGCGTTATTGAGCTTTAACGGCATACCCGCCTCCGGCTGCCCCAAAACTCCCTGCAAAATAGAGCTTGGCGAGGGCAATGTGCGAGTGATAGTCGCATTGGAGCAGTACGAAACAACAGATACAACGGTTTCCATAAAACAAAATAATCAGAATATAGCGATAACATTGAAACCGAATTTTGGCATTTTGGAGATAAAGCCTGCTTACTCTGACGGCATAGGCAAAGACAAGCAATGGAATTTGTCAATAAACGATAAATCTTATTCTATGGGTGAAGTCCGGCTTTCCCCGAAAAAATACGCAGTCAAACTGAATCACGAGTGCTATGAGAATATAAGTTTTGATGTGGGTATAAACAAAGGCAAACGTGAAGTTTTTGATATGGCGAGAAATATATCGTTAAAGAAAGGCGGTTTGGCTTTGAGTGCAGAGAAGAACGGCGAGCCTGCGAGCGAGCCAGTTTTTGTGAACGGCAAGCGAGTAGGGGATACGCCTTTTAGCGATGCTGTTCCGTTGTGTTCTAAAATAGAGATAGGGAGTAGCATGGAAATGGTGAATGTGGATTTGAAATACAACGATAAGGTGAGATATGTGCATAAGCTCGGTGAAACTTATTCTTATTACACTCCGCAAAGGTCAGAAGTAGAGAAGCCCAGCAATACCAGTTTTTGGGTTGGCCTTGGCTTGGATATATTGGGAGCGGCTGTTATTTACGCTGGATATTTAAAAGACAGAGATATGATGGAAGCACGAGATAAATACGATGTTAGTGGGATGTCGTCGAGCTATTACAATAATACTTGGGAAGGTGCGGAAAGCAACCGCAACAGCAGGAATGTACTTTATGCTATTGGTGGAGTGTTATTAGCTTCGGGAGTATGGGTGCATATATGGTTTTGAAATTTTTTCTACTAGCGAGCATTTTTCTTTTTACGTCTTGCAGCGACTTGGGCGAGCGCGACAATCCAGATGATCCGGACGGCATTAATTTTCAAGATTGTGATATGAATTATAGAACCGAGAGAATCGGCGACCAAGTTTGGATGACAGAGAATCTGAATTGCGATGTGAGCGGCAGCAAATGCTATGACAACAAAGAATCCAACTGCGCAACTTACGGCAGGCTTTACAACTGGGCAACGGCAATGAACTTGCCAGCTGGTTGCAACTCCAGTATTTGTGCTTCTAAAATAAACGCAAAGCATAGGGGAATATGCCCCGAAGGTTGGCATATACCTAGTGATGCAGAGTGGACAACGTTGACAGATTATGTTGGATATACAGCAGGCAAATATTTAAAGGCAGAGAATGGTTGGAACAGTGGCGGCAATGGTAATGACATGTATGGCTTTCTAGGTTATCCAAAAAGCCTCATATAGGTATAATATACAAAATTTTTGCCAAGTGTGCGCAAATTATTTTTCAAGCTGCCATTTTGCCACCTCTAAACTGCTCACCGCTCTGTATAACCCCAAAAACTATCTTTACAAGCCTATGCATTATAGCCACCCTAACAACCCTCTTGGGCTTGCCTTTCGCCAATAACCTCATTTTTAATTCTACACAGGGCTTGCAGTATAGGCTCGCTGCGGAAGAACACATATAGAGCAAAGCCCTTATGTATGGATTTCCGCATTTTGAAATTGCATTGCTGCCTTTCACGCTTGTGCCGCTCTGATTTATTTTCGGTGTTATCCCAATGAACCTTGCAAATTTTCTGCTTGATGCGAAGCATTCCAAGCCTCTTCCATGAACCAAAAGAACCGCTGCACTATATGAAGCTATCCCAGGTATGCTCTGCAAATTGCGAAACTTATCTGGGTAAATATCTGCTATTATCATAGCAAGTTCCTTTTTCAGTTTTTCTTCCTGCTCTTTGAGAACACTGGATATTTTTGGCATCACGTCAAGCAGATTGTCATTTTCATCAACAACCAATTTACGTGCATGCTGCACATTTTTCGCAGCAGATACAATGCCTCTCAAACTTGACAAAAGAGATACTATTGATTTAGCTCTTTCAAGTTCTTTTGGCAGCGGCTTCCATTTATATTGTGAAACCTCATTATGAATTGAGTATTGCACTATCATTTTTGCATCATGCTTGTCTGTTTTCGTTGTTATGCCAAGCGACTTAATATAGCACCCAACCCTATAAGGATTGAAAACCAAAACATTGAAGCCTTTTTGATGCAGATAAAAAGCCAAGCGGTAGTAATAATTGCCTGTGGCTTCCATTGCGAATGTTTCCGCTTTGGTATCTTTGCAAAGTTTCTGCCAGCCTTCATTGTCATTGCTATAACAATAATCCTTGCCTTCGCAGTGAGCATTGAAAGTTAGATGAGAAATGTCTATCCCCACCACACCATTTTCTGTGTTCATTTGAACCTCCGTTTCTGTTTTTGTTTTGCATAATGGTAAAAGCCTGCTTTCTAGTGATGCGCAAATGGCATAGTGTCCCAGTTCGGCAATATATCTCACCATAATACAGCCCCAATATCTATCAACTTTTCGGACGTGCGCAAAAAGCACAAAGCCATACACGGCAGAAATATCGGGTGCATTGGAAATATAGGCGGATTTATGAAAAACTTTAGCGTTTTCGTAATAATTACAGATTAAGCTCTTTTATTTCAGACAAAACGGCTCGCAGCTCTGTATAATTCATATCTGCCAAATCCTTTTCAAACCCAAGAAGTCTCAAATCCAAATTGTAAGCATCGCAGCCAGCACCGCAAAGCCTTTGAGCATAAGCCTTTGCGTTGCTCTGGGCTTTGTC
>Ga0268262_10002862_pt1 | contig 19422 bp, 9 predicted proteins | sample TergutNc150P3_FD_190354 | JGI IMG/M metagenome (GOLD analysis project Ga0268262, IMG submission 190354) | Nasutitermes corniger P3 segment gut microbial community from laboratory colony in Florida, USA - Nc150 P3 (SPAdes) (version 2) | ecosystem: Host-associated > Arthropoda: Insects > Digestive...
TTCATCTTTGTCTGCCGCTATTTTTTTTGTAATGGCTTCTTCGATCATGTGAATGTGTTTACAGGGGTAATAATCGCTTGGACAAGAACAGGAATATTCGACTGTCTTCTTCCCATCAGTGGTAATTTTTATGATGTAAACGCCATAATTGCCCTGATACTTCGCTCTCCATTGGTTTACCGTAATTTTACGGAGTTCAATAATACCTGTATCATACATAATATGAGTATATACAAAGATTGGAAATAATAAAAGTTATCTACTCTTCATTAACTACCGTAAACCCCAACGCTTTATACCCTTTCAATCGTCTTCCATACATCCGCAATAATACCGGTACTTTCTCATCAACATAATCATAAACACGTATTTCCCTTTTCCCATAAGAAGCGCGGTTAAGGCGTCCGGTATATTGTACAAGCATTCCCTTCCATGAAAAAGGAAAAACCAAAAAAAGAGTGTCAAGACTTGGTAAGTCAAAACCTTCTCCAAGATATTTTCCTGTAGCAAGAATAACTTTGTGTTCATGCGAAGAAGTATTTTGAATCGCTTCCATAATTGCTTTGATTTGCTTTTTTCCAAGTCCGCCTTTTAACACAAAAAGAGATGAAATATGTTCTTTCAAAGCGTCTCTTAGTATTTCCAAATGTTCAAGTCGTTCACTTAAAACCAAACATTCCCGGCCTTCACGATGTGCGTCCAGAATATCTTGAATAATCAATTTATTTCTATTTTCATTCAAGTAGAGACTGTGAAATATTTCTTGAATTGATAGCGCTTTACTCTCTATCTTGGTATCTGTACTTATCTCAGCAGGTATGCTAAAGCCGGTAAAACGTGGAAATACTTTTTGCGCAAACAATGAGATACTACGAGTATTAGAGTAGCGGACTTCTCCTAAATTCATCATTACAATTGGATGTTGACCGTCTTTACGAACCACGGTTGCTGAAAGACCTAAACGATAATAAGCCGGACATTTTCTTATAATCCGTTCAAAGGAAGCGGCGGAAATGTGATGACATTCATCAATTATAACTTGGCCATATTCAGCTACCCAATCTTCTATTTTATCTTTCTTTACAATGCTCTGCATAACTGCGATATCAATAATTCCAGTACGTTTCTTTTTTGTCCCACTGTAATAACCTATATCTTTTTTGGGTATTCCTAAAAATTGATTAATTCGCTCTACCCATTGATCGGCAAGTAATTTTCGATGAACCAATATTAACGTATTTACTTTTCTTTCTGCTATCATCTTAAGAGCGACAACAGTTTTTCCGAAGGCTGTGGCGGCGGAAAGTATTCCTGTTTGATTTATCATTAGTTTTTGAAAAGCTTCTTTTTGATCATCCCGAAGTTCCCCAGTAAACCGGACATCAATACTCTGTCCGTGATTTTGTTTGTTTTGCAATTCGGGTGTTATTTGATAATGTTCAAGGATAGCCAACAAACCATCCAAACATCCTACCGGCAAACCGATATACTCAGGAAAAAATTCATAGCAGTAGAGTATGTGCGGTTTGTTCCATGTCGGAAGCCTCATTTTTTGAGCTTGATAAAATTCAGGATTTGCAAAAGATGCAAGTCGTAAAATACGATTACGTAATACCGGCGGAAGACCTGTATGGTTAACATAAAGCTGTTCGGCAAGTATTATTTCAACTTTCTGAGGGAGCGGCTCAGTAATGTTTGGCAGAACAGTTTGTCTTTTCTGCCAAGGTTTGGATTCATCATCGACATCTATCGGATCATAAACCACAGGTAAAAGCTCATTATGTTGAACTGCGTTTTGAATAATATAATCTAATTTATTTTCATCTAACCGTTTTATAGAAACGAGGAATGCCCATTGATCGATGTAAGGTGTCATGTCATCGTCAAGAAAAAGACTGTGATTTTTATCTCTCGCAGCTTTTTGGAGAGGGAGAGCGAGCAAGTTACCGAAGCCGCCTTTGGGCATGGTATCTTGGTTTGGGAAAAAACGATCAAATGAATCAAGACCTATTTCCGGTCTTCTGTCAAGCGTACGTGTCATCAAAAATGAACCAAGTTTTCGCGCTTTAACAGCCGGGAGCGGCTTATCAAAGAAAATCCATACATGGGCTCCGTTACCTGAACGTGATCGTTCCAGAGAAGCGGGTATTTCTTCCAATTTACAGGTATCCATAAAGGTCCGTACATCTTCTCTCCACGTTTCTTTATCAAAATCAATCGCTAGAAAATGACAGGTTTCATCCGGCAACAAAGGATAGACCCCCATGACGATAGACCCGGTAAGGTGATTCCTGATTACATCATCTGTTACCGGTTCAAACAAACGCTGGGTACAACTGCCACAGCTTGTTCGAGGTTTTTCACAGATACCCCGAATCCACTCATTCCGACAAACAGGTTGATAACCTGATTTTCCAGTTTTTTTACTTTCAAAACGTTTTGCATAAACGTCCTCGCGCCCCCTGAACAGAGAACGAAACAAAGCGATTTTTATTTCTGATGAGGAATGGTTGTTTATCTCAATTAATGATGTTTGGGATGAATCACCTAATAGCGGTATTGTCATCATATCGGTAGTTTGTTTTTCGAGAGTAGTTCGCGCTTCCTCAAGTCTTTGTTTTTTATCGGCTAACTTTTGTTCTAATTCGGAAATTTCATTTTGTAGTGTTAATAAGGATATTTCGTCCATATTTATACTTTTAATTATTATAATCTTCACTCAGCTTTCTTTCAATCTCTTTTTACTCCTCTTCCACATCCTCTTCACCCGGCACATAGGGAATAATTCCCATTTCAGCCGCTTTACTGCTGGCTGTACTGGAAGAAACGCCAAAAGCGGATGCAAGCTCATTTGCAGTTAAATGTATCTTCTGCGTTTTGTCAAAGATAAAATTGTTTGAACCTATGGCATACGCTATTCCCGCTGCCCATGTAGACGCTTTTCCTTTGGAATTGACAAATTATCTCTCCTTTTATCTTTTATTTATTCAGTATAGATTAATATCTAATAAATGAGAATAGTATGCAAAAGAATTGCTAAATTCATAAACTTTCAGTATAATTATATATCTGTAGAAACGGGATTAAAAAGTAATTATTATTCCAATCGGGTGCTTGCGGGATTAACGAATTATGAATAAATTTAAATTACATAAGGAGAACCAACCCTGAACACAGACGAAATCGTTTTTATTGATGCCGAAATTGAACTAAATGGAACCAAAGTTCTGGATATCGGAGCGATCAAGGGAAACGGACAAGAGTTTCATTCAAAGTCGTTGCAGGATTTCTCCGGTTTTTTGCGCGGAAGTAAATATGTTTGCGGACATAATATTCTTAACCACGATTTGAAATATCTTAAAAAAGAAATAGATGAATGTGGCGCAAAATATTTTATAGATACATTGTATTTATCGCCACTTATGTTTCCTAAAAAACCATACCACCGTCTGATAAAAAACGATAAATTAACTTCGGATGACATGAATAATCCGTTTAACGACGCTAAAAATGCAAGAGATTTGTTTTATGACGAAGTTGCAAAGTTTGAAGAATTGGAAGAACCGTTAAAAAAAATTTATTACAATTTGTTGACAGGCCATGACGAATTTAAAGGTTTTCTTCATTATATCGGTTACAATGAATTACAGCAAAATGTTTCCACGCTAATACGCGAAACTTTTACCGGTAGAATCTGTGAAAATGCGCCTATTGATAAAATGGCGGAAAAATACCCGGAGGAACTCTGTTTTGCGCTTAGTCAAATAAATGTTATAAAACACGATTCTTTAACGCCGCCTTGGGTTTTAATAATGTATCCGAGGGTAGAAAATATCCTGCACTTTTTACGAAACCGCAAATGCCCATCATGCGCGTATTGCGATGAATCGTTAGATGAAACTAAGGCGTTAAAATTATTTTTCCATTTTGATGAATTCAGGAGTTACAATGGAATACCGCTTCAACAAATGGCGGTAAAGGCGGCGGTAGATAATAAATCCATACTTGTAATATTTCCGACGGGCGGCGGTAAATCAATCACATTCCAATTGCCCGCTCTTATGGCAGGCGTAAACGAAAAAGGCTTGACGGTAGTCATTTCGCCGCTTCAATCTCTTATGAAAGATCAGACTGATAACCTTGAAAATCAATATCATATCACAGAAGCTGTAACTATAAACAGTTCACTCGACCCGCTTGAAAGGGCCAAAGCTATTGAACGGGTGGAAGACGGTTCGGCAAGCATTTTGTACATATCGCCGGAATTCTTGCGCTCAAAAACAATCGAAACAATTTTACGAAATAGAAATGTTGTAAGGTTTGTTATTGATGAGGCACATTGCTTTTCCTCATGGGGACAAGATTTTCGTGTTGATTATTTGTACATCGGTGAATTTATCCGTAACTTGCAAGAGAGAAAAGAAAGAAATCAGAATATTCCCGTTTCGTGTTTTACCGCGACGGCAAAACAAAAGGTAATAGCGGATATTAAGAAATATTTTAAGGAAAAACTGTCGCTTGATCTTGAAGTATTCAAAGCAAGCGCGGAGCGTACAAATTTAAATTATCATATTCACAACGAAGAAAATAACGATGAAAAATATCTAAAACTGCGTCAGCTTATTACTGAAAATAATTGTCCAACTATTGTCTACGTCTCGCGCACAAGACAGACTGAAAATCTTGCAACGAAACTTACAGAGGACGGATATCCGGCAAAGCCGTATCACGGACAAATGGAAAAACAGATCCGCACGGCTAATCAGGACGCTTTTATGCGCGGAGAAGTAAATGTTATCGTTGCGACTACGGCGTTTGGTATGGGAGTAGACAAGAAAAATGTCGGGATGGTCATACATTACGATATTTCCGATTCGCTTGAAAATTATGTGCAGGAAGCGGGACGCGCCGGACGCGATGAGAAAATTAAAGCGGATTGTTATGTGCTATATAACGATGAAGATTTAAATAAACATTTCAATATGTTAAACCAAACAAAATTATCGCAAAAAGAGATTCAACAAATTTGGAAAGCGTTAAAAGAATTAATCAGATCAAGAGAATCCATATCTCAATCAGCGCTTGAAATCGCAAAAAAAGCCGGTTGGGATGATTCAGTACCCGATATGGAAACAAGAGTTAAAACCGCGATAAACGCGTTAGAACAGGCTAAATTTGTTAAACGTGAACAAAATATGTCTAGAATTTATGCCGACAGCATTTTAGTTAAAAACATGGGAGAAGCGCGGGCGAGAATAGACAGATCAGCGCGGTTTGATGACGCTTCCCGGCAGCAGGCTATCCGCATTATAAGCAGCCTTATTTCAGCAAGAGGCAAAACACGCGGCAAGGGCGAAGAAGGTGAATCCCGTATTGATTACATATCAGACAAGCTTGGAATAGTAAAAGAAGATGTTATAAGAGTCATAGGGCTTTTGCGCGAGGAGAATATTCTGGCCGATGCAAAAGACCTTTACGCGTATATCAAAAAACACGAAAAAGTTAATCGTTCAAAAACCATCCTTCTTACGCATAGTAATATCGAAAATTTTTTATTCATGTGGCTGGACAATGAAGAAAAAACTTACAATATCAAAGAAATGAACGAAGCGCTTGAGGTTAAATATCCGGAAACCTCAATAAATCAACTTGGCACAATATTGAACTACTATTCAATAAAGCGTTTAGTCAAAAAAACGCGGGTGTGTCATAAAAATTATGTGACACTTAAACCATATTTTCTAACGGCGGAAATGAAGGTTAAAAGTGAAAAACGCTGTAGAATAGCTGGGGTTATCATTGACTATTTATATTCAAAAGTTTCAGATGAGCCGGAATCACAAGATACAGATGACATTAGAGTTGATTTTTCAATACTTGAGTTGAAAAAAGAATTTAACCGTTATTTGTTTGAAGAAAAAGCAAAAGCCGATGAAATCGAAGACGCTTTATACTATTTACTTAAAATAGGAGCAATGAAAATAGAAGGCGGTTTTTTAGTAATTTATCACGCAATGCGGATTGAACGGCTGGAGATGGATAACAAGGCGCAATATAAAAAAGAGCATTACGCGCAACTTGAAGAATACTACAAAAATAAACGTCAGCAAATCCATATCGTAGGTGAATACGCTAACCGTATGATTAATGACTACGATGAAGCGATGAGCTTTGTAAATGATTACTTTGAAATAGATTATGGGAATTTCTTGAATAAATATTTCAATGGCAGAGGAAATGAAATCAACAGGAATATTACATCAAAAAAATTTGACCAGTTATTCGGCGAGTTATCGCAGGCTCAATTTGATATTATTAAAGACCAGGACTCGAAATATATCGTTGTGGCGGCAGGTCCGGGAAGCGGCAAGACAAAACTGCTTACCCACAAGCTGGCGTCGCTTTTTATGATGGAAGACGTTAAGCACGAACAGATGCTTATGCTTACATTTTCACGGGCTGCGGCCACTGAGTTTAAAAAACGCTTGATGACGCTAATCGGCGACGCCGCCAACTTTATCCAGATTATGACTTTTCATTCTTACTGTTTTGATCTTCTTGGAAAAGTCGGCAGTTTAGAGAAGTTGGATAATATTATCAAGTATACTGTTGAAAAAATTAACGCGCGGGAAGTAGAACTGACTAAACTCACAAAAACCGTATTGGTCATTGATGAAGCGCAGGATATGAGCGAGGCGGAATATTTACTGATTAAAACCTTGATGAAAGAGAATGACAATATGCGCGTAATTGCCGTTGGTGATGACGATCAAAATATATTTGAATGGAGAGGTTCAAGTTCTGCATATTTTGAATCGCTCTTAAACGAACCTGACTCTAAAAAATATGAGTTGGTTGATAATTACCGCAGTAATGCTAACATCGTAGAATTTGCAAATCAATTTGTAAAGGGAATCACACATAGATTTAAAACAATTCCGATTGTGCCAATAAGAAATGAGAACGGTAATATCAGTATATGCAAATTATCTTCGGAAAATATCACAATTCCGGTTGTGAACATGATACAAAAAATTAAACCGGTAGGTTCAACATGTATTATTGTAAAAACCAATGAAGAAGCGTTAAACATTGTCGGGTTGTTAAATAAAAACGGCATAACCGCCCGAAAAATCCAAACTAACAATGAGTTTAATTTATATAATCTAGCGGAACTCAAGAATTTTATTAATGATATTAATAAAAACAAAAGTTACGCGATAACTGAAGAGATTTGGCAGCAGGCAAAAGATAACCTCAATAAGAAATACAATGGCAGTAATGATTTACCTTTTGCACAAAAACTCATCAGTGATTTTGAGGAAACAAATAACAAAACAAAGTATAAAAGCGATTTTAAACAGTTTGTACGCGAATCTAAGCTTGAAGATTTTACCTCGGCTTCGGAAGGTTCTATTCTTGTTTCCACGATTCATCAAACCAAGGGCAGAGAGTTTGATAATGTATTTTTGGCGCTCAGCCGTTCTTATGAATTGGATGACGCAATGAAAAGACAAATTTATGTCGCTATAACAAGAGCAAAACAGAATTTGTACATTTTATATTATGACAGTTTTTTTGATAACTTTAATGTTGAAAACATTAAAAAATCAACTGACAACAAAAATTACCCTATGCCGGAGGAAATCAGTTTACAACTTTCTCACCATGATGTTGTATTAAGTTTTTTTGCTTGCAGAAAGAGAGAAATAGATTCTCTTTTCAGCGGTAAAGAACTATCAATTCAAGAAGCCGGTTGTTTTTTGGGAGACACGCAAGTAGTAAAATTCTCAACCAAATTTTGTGAGCAGATTAATAAGTTAAAAGAGAAAGGTTATTCTCCTGTAAAAGCAAGCGTCAGGCATATTGTTTTTTGGCAGGAGAAAGACAAAGATGAAGAGATAAAAATTATTTTGCCGGATGTAGTATTTTTTAAAAAACAGTAACTTATAACACCACACTTTCAAGCAATTTCTTCCTAACTTTCCAGTCCGGCATTAACGTAGATAACATTTCATAAAAATTACTTGAGTGGTTAGGATACAAAAAATGTATAAACTCATGCATAACTATATATTCAAAAGCGTTATATGGAGCTTCTATTAACCGTTTGTTAAGCGTAATAATGCCTCTTTTAGGCCGACAGCTGCCCCAGCGTGAAACCATTTTGCGTAATACCAGTTTTGGCATTGCTACGTTGTATTTTTTAAAGATCGGATATATCTCTTTAATTATTTTTATAGAAACTTCCCAGCATTGCGTATAATACCATTTATTAATTAATCTTTCTTTGAGCGCCGAATCTTTAACATCTCTTACGCTTAATGTAAGATACTCACCATCGGAACTAACGCATCTTTTGCCTTTAATAACAACAAGCCGCAGGTCTTTTCCCAAATAACGAAAACTTTCACCTGTGACGTAATTATGTTTTTTATTATCAGTGTTTTTTAAATTTTTAGAATATCTGTCCAGAACAGAAAGAATATAAGCTGACTTACTGCCGATAAATTCTTCTATCTCGCTGACGGTAACATGAATGTTTGCCGATACATAAATCGAACAATCAGAACGGATTCGCAGATTAATATTTCTGACATCCTTCCGATCCAGTTTATATATGACTTTCCGTCCGTTTAAATTAATTACTTTTTCCATCTGAACCTAATTATGAATAATTGTAAGTACTTCAATAAAATTATATGGTAAAAGTATAGAATTTATTTCGTTTCTTGTCATCTTCAAGGGGTATATTTAAATGCCATATCCTAGCCTAACCGCCACAAATCCGCTATAATACCCTTGTGAGAGTAATAATCGTCGGCGCCGGTTTTACGGGAACTCAGCTTGCCCGTCACCTTATACATGAAAAGTATGACGTGTCCCTGATTGAATCAAATGAGGAAAGGGCGCGGCATGCGTCTAACCGGCTGGATTGTCTGGTTCTTCATGACGAGGGGAACAGTCTTGAGTCCCTTGAGGAAGCGGGAATCGCGAAGGCGGACGCACTTGTCTGCGTGACCGAATCTGACGAGATTAATATGATTATTTGCGGACTTGCCGCTTCCCGTTATCCTAACGTGATAAAAATCGCCAAAGTCAGGAATGACGATTATATGAAAATTAATTCGTCTGAACTCAGAGGGTCGGGGATACTTGGCATAGATAGATTTATTCACTCCGATATTGAAGCGGCAAAAGCTGTGTTAAACGCAATATCACATGGGGCGCAGGGAAATATTTTGCAGTTTTCGGGAACTCCCTACGAATTGGGTTCTGTTAATATTACTAAAGGCAGTGTCTTTGACGGGCTTTCGCTTTTGGATTTCCATTCCTTCGTCAGAGATGAAGGCCTTATTACTCTGGTCGAGCGTGGGAAGGAATGTTTTCTACCATCCGGTTCCACAGTACTCAGTCCGGGAGATTTGATCCACATTATTACAAGGGAAGAAAATATGGATCAGGTGTTTCATCTGGCGGGAAGAACCGAAACTCCTATCAATCGCATAGGCATCGTCGGCGGAGGACGGTTGGGAGAACTTATCGCCGAAGAGCTTTTAACCAATAATGATATTACCTTTGAGGCAAAAAAAACAAAGAAGAATTTTTTTATGTCATTCATCAAATCTTTTATTCCAAAAAACAAACGCAGTGTAATAATCATTGAAAAAGATTACAATATTTGCAAAGAGCTGTCCGCAAAATTTCAGAACGCCCTTATTTTAAACGAGGATATTTCCGATGAGAATTTTATCGCGGAAGAAAGACTGGGCGATCTTGATCTCATCATTACCACGACCGATAATCAGGACCTCAATATAATCGCGGCTATTTATTTAAAATCTTTGGGGGTCAGACGCGCTATTACTTTAGTCATGAGCCCCGGACATAAAACCATCGCGCATCAACTTGGAGTTGATGTGGCAATCCCGCTTAAATCCGTAGTGGTTGATTCAATACTGTCTCATTTAATGGGCAGCGGTATAAGCGACGTTCATAACCTCGGGGATGGAAGCGTCAGTATTATCAAACTGGAAATAGCGGAAGATTCCACGGCGGTCGAAAAAAGCATAAAGGATTTTCGCCTTCCGCAAAACGGGCTTTTAATGCTGGTGAACCGAGGCGAGACTTCCTTCATTCCGCAGGGAGATTATATTTACAAGGCCGGTGATAAAGTTGTCTTGATTGTCAAGAACGGCAATGAAGCGGAACTGGAAAAATATTTTGGTACGGCAAAATAAAAACATGAGAACAAAAACAAAGTATTCAACAATTATCAGACTGCTTGGAATCATCATAGGAGGGGTAACGCTTTTTATGATTCCGCCCCTGATAACGTCTATTGTTCTTGCCGAGTTTTCAATGATACGGGCTTTTGCAATCCCATTAATAACAGGAATTGTTTTAGCCTTGTCCGCCGTTCTTTTTATCCGCAAAGATTCCCATGGTATCAGGCCAAGGGAAGGAATTCTTTTGGTATTTTTAGCATGGATTTTTTCCAGCCTTATGGGAAGCATACCGTATTATCTGTCACCTTCCGGCATAAATTTAATCGACGCGATTTTTGAAAGCTCTTGCAGTTTTTCCACTACGGGGGCGACAACTCTTTCCAACGTGGAATCGTTGCCGCGATCATTGATTCTCTGGCGGAGCATAGGCCACTGGGCTGGAGGCATGGGAATCATTCTGCTGACTGTCGCCCTTATGCCGCTTCTAGGAGTCGGAGGGCTACAGCTAATAAAAGCCGAAGTTCCCGATCCCGAAAAAGAAAAGATAACGCCGCGGATAACTACAGCGGCAAAAATTCTCTGGTGTGTTTACTGTGTTTTCACTATCGTCCTTACCCTGCTCTACCGTATCGGAGGCATGGGTTGGTTTGATGCGGTTTGCGACAGTTTTACAATAATTTCTACTAGCGGAGTTTGCACTAAAAATACCGGACTCGGTTACTATAACTCGGCGTTTATTGATTGGGTTACAGTCATCTTTATGCTGCTTGGAGCGTTAAATTTTAATTTGTATTACAGGGTTTTCCAGAAAAAAACCCGCGACGTTCTTAATAATACCGAATGCCGCGTTTATTTTTCCATTTTTATAATCGCCGCCCTGGTAATCAGCATTAATATAATTCCTCAATACGGTTCTTTTGGCAACGCGTTACGTTACGGGTTGTTTCAAACCGCATCGATATTAAGCACTGCCGGAAATGCAAGGGCTGACTATACCGCATGGCCACCTCTGGCTCAGGCGGTTCTTTTTATACTTATGTTTATCGGAGGCTGTTCAGGTTCCACTGCGGGAGGCATTAAGGTAATACGGTGGTCTGTCCTTTTTAAACAAACAATAAATGAGTTCCGGCGCATACTCTATCCTCAGGGAGTTTTCAGCATTCAGCTCAATAAGAAAGTGGGGCGTAAAGACGTAGTGTACGGGGTTGCGGGGTTTATTTTCCTTTACTTAATAATCGTCGCCATAACGACTCTTGCGACGGCGGCATCGGGATTCGATCTTTTTTCGTCTTTCAGTACAGCCCTTTGTGTTACAGGCAACATAGGAACTGGCTTTGGAATAATCGGTCCGCATAATAATTACAGTATCTTTCAACCTCACCTTAAAATACTTTATTCGCTTGTGATGATAGCGGGGCGGTTGGAGTTATGGACTGTGATTGTTCTTTTTACGCCTGGGTATTGGAAGAGTTTGTAATGATTGATAAGAAATTCTACCACGAACCAACACGAACAACGACAAGATATTAGTAAAAAGTCCGTGTGGTTAGTGGTTCAATGATATTTTATCACTCCACCTTAAAGCGCGAAACTTCCTTCAACAATCCGTCAATGGCATCGCGGTTCTTATGGGTCATTTCATTGACATTGTTTACCGCTAAGTTTATCTGCTCCGCGCCGAGAGCCATCTCGTTCATGCCGCCGGTTATTTCCTGTGTCATCTTCTCAAGGTTCTTGCTCTCACCCATTACTTCCTGGCTTCCGTTAAGCATTTCCTCAGAACCGCCTTTTACCTGCCGGGTAAGTTCATTCAAACTGCCGACACTTTGCAGGACTTGCTTGCTCCCCTGTCCCTGCTCCTCCATAGAGTTGCGGATATTTTCTTCCTGCTGCGATACCGTCTTTACGCCGCCGTCAATCGCCTCGAATCTGGCAAGCACGTTGTCGGTAGAGGTTGTAATTTTTTTGATTGATTCCGCTATTTTTTTCAGTACCGTGCCAATCGTTTTGGACTGCTCACTGGAACTTTCCGCCAGTTTGCGGATTTCATCGGCAACTACGGCAAAGCCCTTGCCGGCCTCTCCCGCGTGGGCGGCTTCAATCGCCGCGTTCATGGAAAGCAGATTGGTCTGACTTGCGATGTTTTCCATTACCGCGTTAATCTCCAGCAAGCCTTCGGATTCGCGGGATATTTCCTGTATGTCCGTCGCGACTTCCTGTAATCCGCCGCGGCCTACTTCGGAGGCTTCTTTTAACGAATTGACATTGGTGGCGTTGTTGACCAGCGTGCTGGTTACAGAACTGATATTGGCTACCATCTCCTCAATCGCGGATGACGCCTGTGAAACATTTTGGCTTTGTTTTTCCACATGACCGTTGAGTTTATTTATGTTGATAATAACCTGTTCCATAGTGGCGTTAGTTTGAGTTACGCTTGCGGCCTGGTTAATGACACGGCCTTTGATGTTCTGGATATTGGCGGTAATCTCATTGATTGCAGCGGCGGTCTCGGTCATATTAGCGGCAAGGTCATTGCCTATATCTTTTAATACACCTGCCTGATTTTTAATGATAAGCACAAGATCTTTGATTTTCTTAATTGTCTTATTGAAGTACAGGGCAAGGTCGCCTACCTCGTCTTTGGAACCGACGGGGATGGATCGGGTCAGGTCGCCTTCGCCTTCGGATATGTCTCTGAGCGTATCCGCTACTTTAACGATTGGGGCGGTAGTGTTATTTAAAACAAAGTATATAAGTACTACCGCGGCTATAAGGGCTATCGACACCAGTATAATAGAAAACTTTTTCATCATGTTAACATCTTTCATGATGTAAGATTCGGTTGAACCGACCATTATAGACCATGTTGTCGGCGAACTCCCTATGGGAACATTAGCTATTGCTATTTGTACATTTTGTTTAAGCGTTGGGGCGTAACTGAAACACTCATATTCTTTGTCGTTTTTAACAGCATCTGTTGCTTCTTTTATATGGCTGCCGAATTGCACTTCAGCGTCGATCATATTCTTTCCTATACGTTCCGTCCGGTAACTCGCCATAACAAATCCGGTGTTGGTGTAAACCGACATAACGGCAACTTCATCGAAGTCCGCCATAGTCTTCTCTATCCTAGGCTGTATCATATCAATATCCAACTGACAGCCTACGGCTCCTACTACTTCATTAAGCCGTTTGTTAAGAATAGGGACTACAAGTCTGACACAATATATTTCTTTTCCTGCCAGCTTAAAGATGGACGGGTCGCTCATTCCAACTGTTGTCTTATTCGGTCCGTTAATATGGTCCATTACCTGCTGAACAACGGCGCTGGTTTGAGGCTCTATCTTCCCTGTTTCCTTTCCCAAGGCAAAAGCAAACTGTCCCGAAGGTGTTGAGCCTACCCTTCCAATATAACGGCTGTCCATGCCGTCAATGGCGTTAGGTTTCCAGACGGTAAACATCCGGACAAAATCGGGCATGTCCTCAAAAACAGACGTCATCATATTTTCATATTCCTGCCGCCGATTTGTTGGTTCTATGTTTTCATAAAAATTCATTTCATTCGATAATGTTTGCAACACCTGTATATAGCCATCTATCCTGCCGTCCCAGTACTGGGCGCGCTGACGCGCCAGATACATGGTTTTCTGTTTGGAAAGATTCAAGGCTATTTGGGACGCCTGCTGCAACTGAATTATGGCAATACCGCCTGCAATAACCGCCATAATGGCGATCATCATAATACTAAGTTTGATTTTTATTTTCATTTTTATATCTCCTATAGGAATAAAATTAATCCCTTGTTACTTCGACAATTTGTATTTTTTGCACTATCTATAATAATACGATATTTATGTGAAAAAATCAAGGGAAAAATGGGTGTTTTTATGACAAATGCCGACGAATAAAGCGATAAAAACTACAATAATGACAAACTAAATGACATAAATGGAAAAAATGACAAAATCACTAATCCATCATTACAAACGCCGCCCAATAAAACGGCACCGGGTATTTAGCGCGGACTTTTTTCTGCGCTTCCTTAAACGCTTCCCGCCTGCTCTTCCCTGAGATCAGCCATTCATTGTAAAAAGTGCTCATCAATAATGAGGTGGCGGCATCGTCCACTTCCCACAGGCTCATTATTAAAGTTTCCACTCCCGCCAGTTTAAAGGCGCGTTGTAAACCGAAGACTCCTTCCCCGTTTTTTACATCACCTAAACCGGTCTGGCAGGCGGACAACACTACTAATTTAGCGCCTAACAGATTCATCCCGGCGATTTTAGCCGCTGTTAGTACTCCGCTCTCCACGCCTTCTACCGGGTGATTTGTCCATGCGTGGTTTCCCCCAGCCAATAAAATCCCTGAACGCAACAGCGGGTTATCCATTGGTTTTAACACACCACTTCCTTGCTGTTGTTGCTGTGCCCTGTCATCATGTTTGCGTTCAGGATCAGGAAGAAAGAATCCGTGAGTAGCCAGGTGAATTAAACCTGTTTTTCTGCCGCTCAACTGTCTAAAAGATTCTTCGTTGCCCATGCTGTCCTGGTACAGTGTGTTGGCTATCTTTTTTTTCATTAAATAACCTTGTATATTCTGTACTTCCACACGTGTTGCCGGTAATGGACCCCATGCCGCTCCTCGTGTTACGCCTTGCGGCGGAGCGGAAGCTGCGGCGGACACGACGGCTTCTGTTTTATATGATTGAGCCGCTTTTCGCATGGCGGTTGCATCAGCGTTATAATCAAGGCCGCCGTACAGAACCGCAGATGTAATCTGCGTTTTTTCTGTTTTGTTTCGTGAAAGATGAACAACTTCGCTTGTACTGGATACAAGATTCAGATTGTATTTATCCACCAGGCGTTTATTGTAAGAATCGTCAATTGGTAGGGCGTTAAACGCTATTTTATGAAACAGTCCCGAAGGCGAGTAATAAATAGTTGTAACGCCTTTTAATTCCTGTTCCAATGGTTTCCATACGGTTTCAAATAACGCTAATCCGTTTGCGTTGTAAAGAATACGCGCTTGCTGCTCAGAACTTCTTCCTTCCGCTTTGTCCAGTATTTCTTTCAGTCCGCTTTCATTACACAGTGGAACCCACACAGGCGCTGTACTGTCCTTTTTTAATACAAGCGCGGCATATTGAACGGTATCTGTCCATTTTTTGTCGTAGATTCTGAAAGAGACAAATTCAATAGCAGCTTCATTTTTTTGCAGGCTGTTTCTTACTTTTTGCCAGTTGATAGCCAAGTCTGCTTTTAATTCCCTAAAAGCGGCTGAGGACTGGGTTAAAGATTTGTCCAGAGCTTCGGCTCTATCCTCAAGGCTTTTGATGTATTCTTCATTTCCACCGTTTTGCTTTAAGGTACTGATCTGTTGGCGTAAACCGCCTAATTCTTCAAATTGGTTGATAAGGGCTTGATTGCCAGAAAAGTAAATTGCGTCCCGTACGGCGTTTGTAGTACGGAGCAACAGACCCTTTGAGAACAGAGTATTTTCGTAGTTAAGGACATTACTTTCAGGGACGGGGTGGAAGAAGGAGAGGGAATAATTATTTTCAAAAAAATTTGAGTTAGTGTCCCAATAAAAGGAGCGTTGTTGTTCTGTTTGAAAAGAAAAATTTTGTTTTATAATGCTGATATTAATTTTAATCTGTTCCTGTTTATATGCAAGCGCCTGCATGTATTCTTTTTTACTTAAATACAAGCCATATAACTTATCAAGTGACCATGCATAGTCGGGATGCTCTTTACCCAGTGTCTTTTCCCTGATGGAGATCGCTTCAAGATAATAGCGCTCCGCTTTTGCATAATCGCCCATGTCCGAATACAGAGATCCCATATTGTTTAACGATGTGGCATAATAGGGGTGCTCTTTTCCTAGCACCTTTTCATAAATTTCTTTCGCCTCCAGATAATAGCTTTCAGTTTTGGCATAATCACCCATGTTATTATACAGCGATCCTAGGTTGTTTAAGGACGTAGCATAATAGGGATGCTCTTTACCTAACGCCTTCTTAAATATGGCTGTTGCTTCCAGCTTATAGTATTCAGCTTTGACATAATCGCCTATTTTCTCATACAGCGCTCCTAGATTATTTAACGATATGGCATAATCAATATGCTCTTTACCCATCTCCTTTTCCCAGATTGCTGCCGCCTCCAGATAATACCGTTCCGCTTTTGCATAATCGCCCATGTCCTTATACAGCAATCCCAAATTATTTAAAGATTGGGCATAAGAGGGATTCTCTTCACTCAGAACTTTTTTCCTGATGGCTAACGCCTCCAGATAATACCGTTCCGCTTTTGCATAATCGCCCATGTCCTTATACAAATTACCCAAGTCGTTTAACGATGTGGCATAATCGGGATGTTCTTTACCCAGCGCCATTTCATAGATGGCTGTCGCCTCCAAATAATAGCGCTCCGCTTTGGAATAATTTCCTATGTCCGAATACAACTCGCCAAGATTGTTTAACGAACTGGCATAAGAGAGATGCTCTTTACCCAGCGCTTTTTCCTTGATGGCAATCGCCTCAAGATAATAGCGTTCCGCTTTGGCATAATCGACCATGTTCCAATACAGAATTCCAAGATTGTTTAATGAGATGGCATAATCGGGATGCTCTTTACCTAATGTTTTTTCATAGATGTTTTTTGCCTCAAGAAAACATTCTATCGCTTTGGCATATTCACCTTGTTCGTAGTAATCTATACCCCAATCCATATAATCATCCACCGTCTGCGCAAACCCCACCCCCTGCACAAACACCGCCAACACAACGGCGATCAGCAAATGCTTCAACTTCACAATTCTTCCCCTAATTTATTCAAAACATTATTCCCAAACTTAATCTCGCAGAGGCGCAGAGGCGCACAGGCGCAGAGAACGCAAAGTTCCTGTCCGTCAACTATTGGTTATTCAAGATATATTATATAAAAAGCAAAAATCTTAAAAGTAACACGATAATCCCACAAACAACAACTCTGCGTCCTCTGCGCCTGCGAACCAAAGGTTCGATGCGCCTCTGCGTGAGGTCTTCATTTTTATTCTTATTTCTTCATAAAATATCACCAAAAATAACGCCAAGATGTTGACAACATCGTTATAAAATTGTATGTTTATATTGAGGTAAGTATAATGACAAACGTAAAATCAAATATAAATGTTAAGATAGACGCGGAAATCAAGGAACAAGCCGCGCAGCTTTTAGGGCGAATGGGAATAGACCAGACAACGGCAATAGATATGTTTTTCCGGCAAATAATAGCAGAACGCCGCTTGCCGTTCCAACCTGTAGTAAACCTCACTCTGGACGAGCAGATCGTCGCGGCGGCTTTGAAGAATAATCTCAAAAAGGTCGAATTAACAACTGATACAGATGGAAATATTCTTGTAGATAAAGAAAAAAACCCGGAAATTTATGATTGGGCGGTAAATGGTTAATGAAACCATTTGAACTATTTATTACCTATGTTTCATGGGGAAGCGGCGGAAAAAACCGTCCGGTTTTAGTGCTTCTGTTAAGTGAAGATACAATATCAGTTTTTCCTGTTACAACACAATATGAAAACAAGAGTGAATCCATCAAGTCCCGATACTTCAAAATAAACGACTGGCTGCAGGCAGGACTCGATAAACAGTCATATATTGACACAGGTATTTTGCTCAGCTTTCCCATATCAGTAATCAAAAACAAAAAACCAATAGGAAAACTTACACTCTCAGACAAGAAAAGATTGCTTGCTTTTTTGACAAAATCTTAAACTGGCAAAGAAACTATATAAAACAACCTCTGTTAAAAAATAATTTTTTTAACCACGAACCACACGAACCAGCACGAACGGCGACAAGATTTGTGCTAAAAGTTCGTGATGTTCGTGTGGTTCGTGGTAAAAAAACATTTTCCCTCTTCCCGAATAAATCCCATTACTATTGACCATCTCCGCAATTAATTATAAAATCCTACCATAAATGTAGGCATTATTTGTATAAAAGGAGGAGCCAATATTGATAAAAGTTCTCATCCCCTACGCGCTCAGGGCGTTTACAGAGCGCAATGCGGAGGTGGAAGTAAAAGGCGGCACGGCAGGAGAGGCTATTAACGCACTTGCAGACGCATACCCCGCGCTTAAAACCCACCTGTTCACAGAAGACGGTCAGCTTCGCGATTTTATCAACTTGTTTGTGGGCGGCGTAAACATAAACAGTTTACAGGGACTGAACACGCCTGTTGCAGATAACGGCGAAGTGATGATAGTCCCGGCAATCGCGGGCGGCAGTGACGGCGATAAAATTGGCATAGAGCTTACCAATGAAGAAATTGCGCGTTACAGCCGCCATCTGCTTTTGCCGGAGATAGGCGTAGAAGGGCAAAAAAAATTAAAGGCGGCGAAAGTTCTTATCGTCGGCACGGGCGGGCTTGGGGCGCCGCTTGCACTGTACCTTGCCGCGGCGGGCGTTGGAACAATAGGGCTGGTGGATTTTGACGTGGTGGACGAATCAAATCTTCAGCGGCAGATTATTCACAGCACCCGCGATGTTGGCAGGCCAAAAACCGCGTCCGCAAAGGACAGAATCAAAGGGATAAACCCACATATAAATGTAGTGACGCATAACGCAATGCTTACAAGCCAAAACGCTCTGGAACTTTTTGCCGATTATGACATTATCGCGGACGGAACAGACAATTTTCAAACGCGCTATCTTGTAAACGACGCCTGCGTATTTTTGGGCAAACTCAATGTTTACGGCTCCGTTTTTCAATTTGACGGGCAGGCTAGCGTCTTCGGCGCCAAAGACGGTCCGTGCTACAGGTGCCTATACCCTTCCCCGCCGCCGCCCGGACTTGTTCCCTCATGCGCGGAAGGCGGCGTTATGGGCGTACTGCCCGGTATTATTGGAACCATTCAGGCGGCGGAAACAATCAAGCTCATAGTAGGCGGCGCAAAACCTTTGATAGGCAGGCTGCTTTTGTTTGACGCGTGGCGCATGACATTCCGCGAATTAAAACTGGAAAAAAATCCCGCCTGCCCCGTATGCGGAAAAAATCCTTCCATTCACGAACTAATTGATTACGAGCAATTCTGCGGTTTAAAAAAGAACGCCGACAGCAAACCGATAGACACAATAACCGCCCTTGATTTAAAAAAACGCCTTGATAACGGAGATAAAATTCAATTTATAGATA
>Ga0268262_10002863_pt1 | contig 19400 bp, 13 predicted proteins | sample TergutNc150P3_FD_190354 | JGI IMG/M metagenome (GOLD analysis project Ga0268262, IMG submission 190354) | Nasutitermes corniger P3 segment gut microbial community from laboratory colony in Florida, USA - Nc150 P3 (SPAdes) (version 2) | ecosystem: Host-associated > Arthropoda: Insects >...
AGAGCCAGAAATACCAAATGATAGCCGTTGATGCCATTGACGTGGTAGCCAAAGAGCAGAACAGGCAAAAGAGCGGTTCTGTTACGGATGGTGATATAGCTTTGCTTGGCAGGGATGCAGGAGCGGAATATGTGTGTGTTGTGGAACGCACGGAGCTTGACGGGATTTCTTATGTGGCGACTAGGATGGTGAGCGTTCAGAGCAAGGTGGCGGAGCTTGCGGATATGACGGAGTTGCCGAGGGGTGGGAAGATACTTGATGTTATTGAATGGCAGATAGGTTCTATGCTTGGTATGCAGGTGGGTCCTCGCCCAAAGGCGGCAGCAACCACTGCCCAACCGACTTACGCTCAACCAGTTTATACTGCTCCAGCTCAAACACAGCAAGCTGTATCTAGCATACAAGGTACTATTGTTCCGGGAAATACCCTTGCCGAAAAACTGGCTTGGTTGCAAAGAAGTGCGGACAGTCATAACACTTATATTCTTGAAGTGACCGCTGATGAGAGTATTTCTCCATATACGTTTGAATATAAAGGTACAATTGATATCACCATAGTCCTCAGAGGTGTTGGAGGGAATAGAACTATTAGGCTCAAATCTCATGGAGCTATGTTTGCTGTAAAGCAAAATATTACTTTTGTTTTGGATAACAATATTATTCTTTATGGGCACAACGGAAATACTGGTAATATGGTTAATGTAAATGGCGGAACGTTTAAAATGAATGCCGGAGCAACTATTACTGGCAATAGCGGCGGCGACGGCGGCGGAGTAGCTGTGTATTCTGGAACCTTTGAGATGAGCGGTGGTACCATTTCTGGCAATGGTCGTAATACTAGTTTTAGTGGCGGCGGGATTGATATACTTAATGGAACCGTTATTATGACGGGTGGAACAATATCTGGAAATACAGCATCTAGTGGTGGAGGGGTATCTGTACGTAATGGAGGAACTTTCACTATGCGTGGTGGTACTATCTCTGGTAATACTGCTACTTATGGTGGCGGAGTGTACAGGGCGAATGGAGGACACTTTACAATAAGTAATGGAACTATTGCAGGTAATACCGCCAAAGAATATGGTGGTGGAGTATATATACAAGTCGGCTATTCTAGAGGAACATTTACTAAGACCGGTGGAACAATTACTGGTTACAATAGCGATCGTGGTAACGGCAATGTAGTAATGGATGATAATGGCATAATAGCCCGCAGAGGTCATGCGATATATGCAGATGAAAATCGGCGCAAAGAAACTACCGCAGGTCCTGGAGTTAATATGAATTCAGACAAGGAGAAGGGAGGATGGGATGAATGAAAATAATAGCTAAAATCACACTTGCAATAGGCATTCTCTGCCTTTTCGCATTCGCACAAACAGAAAAGCCCAAAGCGGCTGTGTATATAAAAGGAAATCCAGAAGGGCGAGATGCTTTAAGAATGGCGGTCAATACTTTTTTGATAAAAAGCCAAAAATACCAAATGATAGCCGTTGATGCCATTGATGTGGTTGCCAAAGAACAGAATAGACAAAGAGATGGGTCTGTGTCTAACGAGGATATTGCTCAGTTGGGTAAAGATGCAGGTGCTCAGTATGTGTGCGTGGTGGAGAGGTCGGAATCTGATGGCATTTCTTACGTGTCAACTAGCATGGTTAGCGTTCAAAGCAAAATCGCAGAACTTTCCGAGATGTCGGAATTGCCTAAAGGTGAGAAAATAATTACCCTAATTGAAAAACAAATCCATTCAATGCTTGGGATTAACACTCCTGAACCTATGCCTGAACCTATTGCACCTGCATATTCAACTGAGTATGTAACTGAATATACGCCTGAACCCACACCAACATCGCCTCCATCAGCCCAGCCCACTCAACGATGGTCATGGGAGACCACACAGCCATCTGAAGAATATGAACAAACGTATCCTGCTCAGTATGAATCGCCACATAATCCTACCAAACCAGTCTCCTTATCTTCCGTTTATTTTTCTTTTTATAGACCAAGTGTTATAAGTGTTTGTGACTATAAAGGTCAAGAACTCAAAAGAAACGGATTAACTGCTATGCTTGGTTTTGAAGGCATAGATAGAAATTCTCTGCTTGGTGCCAGCTTTTTCATTGGAGGTGGGGCTTTGGGAGCTGATATTAAAGAATTTATTATTGGCTTTGATGTAAAAAAGTTGTTTTGGATATGGAAAGAACGAATTGCAGTGCCTATATCGTCTGCCTTTGATCTTCGGTATCATAGTACAGACATTTCAAATAGGCTTGTTGCCATATTTATTGATGAACCCAAATTTTCGCAGGAATCAGATGATTATTTGAATGGAAAACGAGACATGTCTATGGTTAGCTTTGAAGTTGCGCCGTCAATAGACTTGCAAATTTTTATCGGAGATAATTTTTCCATATATGCAGGCTATATGTATCGCGTGACATCTTCTGGCGATTGGGATATTACTTATAAAATTCCTGAAAAAGATTATAGTGGCAAAAATGGCGATTACTTTAAAGTTCCAGAAGAAATTAATCCCTTGAAAAATCAAAAAGAGCAAATTTTTGGAAAACCAGGAACACTTAGATTTGGCATGAAATTTCACTAATGGAGGTTTTTATGAATGTTACAAAATTGTTTTTCTGCTTGGCGATAATATCATTTATTGCCTGTACCACGGAAGTTATTTCAGAATATGAGCCTTCTGTCGTTGTCGGTAACAACAATGGCAACTCAAATAACGATTTCTCATCAAGTAGCGTTAGTGCGAGCGCCAACACCCAAAGTAACGCTATACTAGTTACGGTTGGAAATACATCTTCTCATACTATTAGCTCTAACGGTGAACATTGGTTCAAGTTCGTAGGCACAGGCGATCCTGTGATTTTTGAGACTACGGGTGATGTGGTTGATACATATATGACAGTTGTGACCGGAAGCATACATTTATATTTAAATACTCCATGTGATGACAATAGCGGAGAAGGATCTAATGCCCTATGTAGTTTTACTACAACATCTGGAGAAACATACTGGATTAAAGTTACAGCACGTAGCAGTACAAGCGGCACATACACTTTTGTTGTGAAATCTCCTACATCTAACCTTAGAGCTAATCCAATAATGGTATCGGTGGGTAATTCATCCTCCCATACCATTTTTTCGAACGGTACACACTGGTTCATATTCACAGGTACAGGTGAACGTGTGTTTTTTGAAACCGAAGGTAATGTAGTAAATACAAATATGGGAATTTATATTGGAGATAACATAAGTTCTTCTTATTCCAATGGTAACAATAAAGGAATCAACTTTATTACCGTTTCAGGAACAACATACTATATTAAAATTACTGGTAACAGCGGTACCTACACTTTTAATGTGCGTAACGGCACCGGTGACGGCAGTTCACGATATAACGCTATAGAGGTTACGAATGGATATTCGTCTTCTCATACTATTACCTCAAGCGGTGAAACTTGGTTTATTTACTCCGGTACAGGTAATATGGTAACTTTTAAAACCATAGGTAATGTGGTGGACACGTATATAACTGTTAATGTAGAAGGTTCTTATTGGTCTTCTGATTATAGCGACGATAATAGCGGAGATGGGAATAATGCCCTATGTAGTTTTACTACAAAATCGGAAACAAATTACTGGATTAAAGTTACAGCACGTAGTAGTACAAATGGTACATACACTTTTGTTGTGGAGTAAATATGAATAGGTTTTTCAAAGTTATAGCGGCAACACTGTTTCTTGGACTTTTCTTAGTGAACTGTTCCAATGATTCGGACTTGTACCTAGGTTATTCCTCGGATTCACGGTCAAGTTCTTCTTCAAGCTCGCAGTTGAGTTCATCTTCGGATTTACAACCGAACTCATCTTCAAGTTCTCAACCAAATACTTCTTCTGGCTCGCAGCAAGACACGTATTTGGGATACGGCTATGATGTAATAAATAGCTCGTACATAAACAGAGGCGATGTGAAAATGTTGTATCCTATTTTAGACCAGGAAAGAATGATTAGTGACGGGCTTGTCGCTTTTGGGTCAGTAGGAATACAAGAATTTAAATCCTTTGTTGGAAATAGTTTAACGAAATTTTATGAGGAAAGAAACGAGAATATAGGACTGGGTTTAAGCGCAGACGTTCCATTTAAAAGCATTTTATTCAGTGGTGGATTCGAAACGGAATTTGGTGTAAAATTGAGCGAAAGCAGAATAGATGAACATTCCTATTTGCGTGGTCGCTCTTATCATTATACGCATCACGAATATATAGGTAAGGGTCGAGCAACGGCAGAAAAATTGGTAGAATATTTAAGTGAAGGTTTTGCTGCTGATTTGCGTTCAAAAACAGCGGTACAGATTTTAGACCGCTATGGCTCCCACGTTTTCATCCAATACTACAAAGGCGGCGTAATGGAATATAATTTTGCGTACTTTGGCACTGAATTAACTAATAGTACAGAACTATTAACCGCATTGAAAGTAAGTCTTTCAGCAAAATCGCAACTACTCGGTGCATCTATTGGTGTTTCAAGTAGCCAGAATAACAACGAAAAAGAACTTCGAGAGAAATTGGAAAATAATAGCACATTCCATTCTTACTCTTATGGTGGAGCACTTGTTAACATATCTAACCCAGAACAAATAGGAAGCAATTATACTACTTGGCTTAATTCAATAGAAACTAAAGCGGATATTTGCGGTATAGGCAAATTTGATGAAAGTTTTATTCCCGTGTGGGAATTGGCAGCGGCGAGTGGCAAAGCGGAACTGGCGGAGGAATTGGAAAGCGAGTTTTTAGATAGAGCAATTCGGCATGGTGAAAATATGAAAACAACAAGGCCTGTTATAACAAAGGTAGATTCATTTGTAACTGCTGGCAATCATACCTATACTCTTAACAAACCCGCGACAGTAGAGATTTACGCTCTTGGAGCAGGTGGGGGTGGGCAGGGCGGACATTTTTCGGACCAATTTATGGGTGGTTTAGGAGGTGCCACTTCACAGCCATACGGTGGAACGGGTGGAGCAGGCGGTGGTGGCGGTGCGGCTTATATGAAATTGTCCTTAGAGCAACCTACTTCCTTTAACATAAAAGTAGGCAGGGGCGGAACTGGTGGTGCTGCAGGATTTGCAGATTGGCTTTCTAATTGGCAGTCGGGCAATCATGGAGAAGATGGCGAAAATACAATGGTAACTTGGGGTACCAATACCATTACCTCGCTAGGTGGTAAAGGCGGCGGCGGCTCAGGACAAGATTTATCTGGTGGCAGAGGAGGAGAAAGCAGTAGTAAGCCTGAAATTGTTTCAGCAGAAAATTGGTTAAGCGTTGCTGGATCTAAAGGCACTGACGGAACTCAAAAAGGCGATATATCAAGCACAGGAGGAAATGCCGCAAAGATAACCAACAAAGGTTTCATTGATTCTTTTGGTGGCGGTGTTGGAGGAGTTAAAGGCTGGAGAGGTGCGGAAGCAGGCGGCGGCGGAAGCAGTGCGTATGGTCGTGACCAATCTGGTTCAACTGGTGGCAATGGTAAAGTTACAATTGTGGTTACATACTTTTAAACTAGTGCCAACAGCAGCACGAACCCGCCAAGCCCAAAATTCCCAGGGGTTTGGATGGGTGAAAATAAGTGGGAAATACAGGAGTTAGAAAATGAAAACAATATTCTCCATTTTTGTTATAATAGCGGCTATGCTCACAAACATTGCATTTGCACAATCCGCAACGTGCGATACGGAAACCAAAAAAGCAAAAGCTATTTTCGATAGATGCAACCCATCTTTAGCATCTTTCTCAAGCTACTATGCCAAATATAACAAATGCTTGGAAAAATATAAAGTTCCATCTCTATCAAAACAAGTTAAAAGTGGTCGAACCAAATGCTCACAAGAATACCAATCTAGAACAACCAAAGTTACAGACGGCTATACAAAATGCCAAGAAGCTAGCGACTATACCAAATGTGCACAAGAATATCAAACTCAAGCAACCAAAGCTAAAAGCGACTATGCCGAATGCCCCGGAGCCAGTAGTCAGACCAAATGTATGCAAGAATATCAGGCTAGACTAATGCAAATTCAAGCAACAAGTGGACTGGCTAAATGTATGGAAGAATATAAAGCCCAATTAGCTCAAGGAGTTAAAACTGCTGTAACTGATTATACAAAATGCATGGGAACAGCCCAAGCAATATATGCTGAAGCACATAAGGCTACTACGAGCGATTACACTAAATGCTTGGAAGACAGTGGCTATAACAGATGCCAGCAAGAATATCAAGCCCAAACAAACAAATCTACAAGTGACTACGCCAAATGCTTGGAAGACAGTGGCTATAACAAATGCCAGCAAGAATATCAAGCCCAAATAACCAAAATTTCAACCGACAATGCCAAATGCTCGGAAGAATATAAAGTTATATCAGAACAAATTGCAAATGGTCAAACCAAATGCCAGCAAGAAAATCAGGTTCAGCAAGTAAAAATTGATACCAAGGCACAGACCAAATGTATGCAAGAATATGCAACTCAACGAGCAAGAGCAGACAAGATATGTCCTCGCCCAGTTTATATATCTGGTTTAGAGAAAAGAGGCGATATTTATTTTATGAAAGATAAACCATATAACGGAAAAGTTAATTGTTCAGTTTGTGATGATGAATGTGGTCATAGTTGTAGTGCAAATATGAAAGACGGAAAGTTCCACGGAAAATATACTGTATATGACGAAGGTTTTTCGCTTACTGGAAATTATATAGACGGTAAAATGCAAGGTGAATGGAAATGGAGTGATTCAGATTTTGGCTGTGATAGTGTTAACGAAGACTGTAACGAAAGTAATGGAGTGAAATACTACAAGGACGGCAGGGAATATGGAGAATGGAAATCGTTTTACGGAACTGGGAAATTGAAAAGCACAGAGCATTATAATAATGGTAAAAAACACGGAGAATCTAAAGAATTTTATATAAATGGAAATTTACAATCTGTAACCAATTATAAAGACGGAAAACTTCACGGAGAAATGAAAACATTTTACTATGATGGAGAATTAATAAAGACGGAGAATTACATAGACGGTGAGGAACAGAAATAAAAGGAGAAAATGTATGAAAAATTTAAAATTAGCACTCATCGCAACGGTAGCAATTCTCTGCTTCGCTTGCGGAAACAAAACAGATGCAGACTTTTCAATAGTCCCAGTCAAAGGGACAAATGGAGAGTATCAATATATTGATCTTACCCAAAAAGGAAAAATCGTAATCAACCCGCAATTTGGCGAAGCACATTATTTCAGAGATGGCCTTGCACTGGTAAAAGTCAGCGGCGAAAATGGAAAATGGGGCTATATAAACAAAAGTGGCAAATTTGCTATTGCCCCAACTTACAGTATGGCACAGCATTTCAGTGAAGGCGTGGCTTGGGTTCAAATAGAAGATCAACCGCCTATGTTGATAGACAAAAATGGCAAAATGCTTTTGCAAATAGACTCCATAACACAAACCAAGCTTTTTGCGGGCGGCATATCAATGATAAGCGTTTATAGTCAAGGACAAGAGTTAGTTAAGTTTATAGACAAAAATGGGGGAAACGTAATAGTAACAATAGAAAGCGAAACAATAGACCAGTTTTTAAATGACAGCCTCTATGCTTTCAAAAATAATGAAACTGAGAAATGGGGTTTTAGAAACATAAAAGGCGAAATGGTTATAAGCCCTCAATTTGATGGTGCTAATACATTTGTTGACGGAATGGCAATTGTTAAAATTAAGGGGAAATGGGGTGTGATAGACAGGAAAGGAAATTTTATAATAAATCCTCAATACGATGGTTTAACTTATGATATCAATGGTTTATTTATTGCGCAGGTAGGCAAAAAATACGGCTGGGTCAATAAGAAAAACGAAATAGTTATAAATCCGCAATATGATGATGCAATGGGCTTTTATGGAAAAAAGCTAGCTCCAATCAAAATGAGCAATAAATGGGCTTATATAGACAAAGAAGGGCAAATCGCAATAAATCCTCAATTTGATGAAGCTTTTGCGTTTAGTGGAGATTACGCTATGATAAAGAGCGGCAATAAAATTGGTTTTATAAATCAAAAAGGAGAGTTTATCGTTCCGCCTTTGTATGAGTCGACATCTGAATATACTAATGAATACAGAAACTTAGTAATTGGAAGGAGTCATAATTTTCTGATAGATTCTAAGACCAAATTTTTGTCTTATGAAAAATTAGAAAATAAAAAGAAATCTTATGAAGAAATGGTACTTATGGAACTCATTGCCGCAATAGAAAAAGATCCTACCCCAGCAATTGCCGAGCTAGAAGAATCGGCAAAAAAATGGCAAGATATGGTAAAAGAATGGCAACCCTATTATATATCAGAAAAAACCGAAAGCCAATTTTTCTCATTTGAAAGTAAGTATGAATATTATTCTGGCTGTGGAGGAGATGCGTGTGGTGGGGTTGGGGTTGTAACTTGGAAAGCTATCAGCAAAATGAAAATGGGTGATTGCCCTATAGAAAGTGTTTGGATAATGAATAAATCTTCCGATGAAGGTGGGACTGAATGGGGTAATAAATTTCCTCCAAAATGCAAATCCATAACGCCAAAAATAATTGCTAACTGTAAAGGTAGTGAGTGGAATTAACGGTGCTACAAATGGAGAAAAAATGAAAAAATCAATATCAATACTGCTTCTATTATGCGCAATGTGCTTCGCGCAAAATACTCTCACCGACCAAAGAGACGGCAAAAAGTACAAAATAGCAAAAATAGGCACCCAAACTTGGATGGCGCAAAACTTGGATTACGCAGGCGAAGACGAAGATATTGGCGTATGTGTAGATAATGATCCAAAAAATTGCCAAAAGTACGGAAGGCTCTATAACTGGGAAAATGCGATGATAGTATGCCCAGACGGTTGGCATTTACCGAGCGAGGAGGAGTGGCAAACTCTTGCGGCTTTCGCTGGTGGTATAGGAATTGCCGGACAAAAACTCAAAGCTAGAAATGGATGGGAAAAATGGGATTGCGAATGGACATCAATAGACGATAGAGGTAGAACAAAAAAGAACAGCAAATGCAATTCGGACAATTATGGCTTTTCCGCTTTGCCAAGTTCAAGTAAAAACACATTCAGCGATTGGTGGACAGCAACAGAGAGCCATTGGGGTGCTATTGATGCCTATATGCTATATAATTCAACAGAGATTGCGTTTCAAGGCGAAAAATGGAAGATGTATCAAAGCAACAATAATTACAGCAAATCAAAGACTTTAAGCGTTCGTTGTCTGAAAGGCGATAAAAAATTACCAAATGATATTGCTAACAAAAAAGCTGCTTTGGAAACAGCGGAAGCTGCAAAAAAAGCAAAGAAAGCAGAAATAGCGGCAGAAGCCGCCAATCAGTTAAGTATAGAGGTTACAAGCGAAGGTACTATTCTCCGTAAAAGTACACTTGCAAAAAAATTGGCTTGGCTAGATGAAAACGTTGAAAGTCACAAGACATATATCATAGAAGTAAACACAAATGAAAGCATAGAACCGTACACGTTTGAGTACAATGAAACAACCAACATCACCGTAATTCTCAGAGGCGATAGCACAAATCGAACTATCAGGCTTAAATCCAACGGGGCGATGTTTACCGTTAAAGAAAACGTAACTTTTATTCTGGATAACAACATTATTCTTCAGGGGCATAGCGGTAACACAACCTCGGTGGTTTGGATAAATGGAGGAATATTTACTATGAGAGGCGGAACTATCTTAGGCAATACTGCTACTTATGGCGGCGGAGTATATATTGATGGTACCTTTACCATGACAGGCGGAACAATTTTTGGCAATACCGCCACATCTGGCGGTGGAGTGTATAGAGCAAGTGAAGGAAATTTTATTATGAAAGCTGGAACTATCACTGGCAATATTGCACTTGAAAATGGTGGTGGAGTATATATACAAAGTGGCTTTTTTGTAACCTTTGCTAAAACAGGCGGAATTATTACTGGCTATGACAGCGACAAAAGCAAAGGCAATGTAGTAATAAATGAAAATGGTGTAATGGCTCGCAGGGGTCATGCTATCTATGTGGACAATGAACTCCGCAAAGAAACCACAGCTGATCAAGGAACAAATCTTTCTACCAGTGACGACAAAGGAAGCTGGGATGATTAAACAAACCCAAAACAGGAGAAACAACATGAAAAAGGTCAAATTGGCACTCATCGCAACGGCAGCAATTTTCTGCTTTGCTTGCGGAAACAAAACAGATATAGATTTTTCAATAGTCCCGATAAAAGGGGCTAATGAGGAATATCAGTATATAGATATTCCCAAAAAAGGAAAAATCGTAATAAACCCGCAGTTTGAACGAGCGCACTTGTTCCGAGGCGACTTGGCATTGGTGAAAACTAACGGCACAGATGGAAAATGGGGCTACATAGACAAAAAGGGCAAATTCATTATAGCCCCTATTTATAGCAAAGCCCAGGATTTTAGTGATGATGTAGCTTGGGTACAATTGGAAAACCAACCACCTATGCTCATAGACAAAAAAGGCAAAATGCTTTTGCAAATAGATTCCCTAATTGCGGCTCTTCCTTTCAATAAGGGCATTGCAGGAATACTTGTTTACAGTCGGGGGCAGGAATTAACGATGTTTATAGATAAAAAAGGGAATCCTGAGGCTACAGTAGCGGTAGCGAACGAATTTGCAATTCCAATCATGAAAGACGGAATGTATATTTTTCAAGATAAAGCAACCGAAAAATTTGGCTATAAAAATAAAAATGGCGAAATTATAATAAATGCACAATTTGACAGAATTAATTTTTTTATAGATGGAATGACTACCATTTTGAGTGGCAAAAAATGGGGTGCTATTGACAAAAATGGAGATTTTATTGTAAATCCCCAATACGATTCCTTAAAATACGATGGCAATGGCTTGTTTTTAGCCAAAGTTGGCAAAAAATGGGGCTGGGTCAATAAAAAGAACGAAATAACAATAAATCCGCAATTTGATTTGTCAACGGGCTTTAGTGGAAGCAAACTTGCTCCCGTACAGATGGGTAACAAATGGGGCTACATCGATAGAGAAGGGCAAATAATAATAAATCCGCAATTTCATAAAGCCCTTCCATTCAATGGAGATTACGCCATGATAGTTGATAAAGAAAACAAAGCTGGCTTTATAGATAAAACTGGCAACTTTGTGGTTTCGCCTATGTACGACATAAGCATAGACGATACTTTTGAATATATATGGGCAACCGAACAAAACCTATACGGTTTACATATAATGAACTTCTTGGATTTTGATATGTACTCTTATACGTACGAAAGGCTGGAAGAAAAAAAGGAAGAAGAACGTGAAAGAGCAATAGCTGCCGCTTCTGGCAGTTTCACCGATTCTCGCGACAACAAAACATACAAAACAATTAAAATTGGCACTCAAACTTGGATGGCACAAAATTTGAACTATCACGGTGAAGATGGTTATCTCGGTTTGTGCTATGGAGACAAGCCTAGGGAACAAATCCGCAAGCCTGAGAACTGCGATAAATACGGTCGCCTTTACGATTGGAGCGAGGCGATGGGTTTGGGTAGAGAATATAACTGGAAAAAATTTAATAGTGGTGACAGTGTTACTTTACAAGGTGTTTGCCCTCAAGGTTGGCATTTACCTAGCAAGGATGAATGGCAGATCCTTGTTAATTTTGCAGGCGGTGATAATGTTGCTGGGAAAAAACTAAAAGCAAGGGATGGATGGAACAAAGAAGGTAATGGCACTGATGAATTTGGCTTTTCGGTTTTGCCAAGTGGATTTAGAGACGTCGATGGCAAGTTTTACAATATTGGTGATTCTAACAGTTGGTGGAATACTAGTGAGTACAACAGCAACAATGCCTACCGCTTGGCTATGGACAACAAAGATGCCTCTGGTCTGTACTACCGAGATAAATCTAGTATGAGAGCAATTCGTTGTGTGAAAGATTAAACTCACGTGCCAATAACGGCACAAAACCCACCAAGCCCCACATTCTCAGGGATTTGGAAGGGTGAAAATAAGTGGGAATAACAAAACGGAGGTTTTATGCCATCTTGTCCTAAATGTGGAACTGAAGTTCCAGAAAACGTAAACTTTTGCCAGAAATGCGGGAATGCCTTGCATACTGTTGAAAATACAGGTACTGAATTGGACGAAACAAAAAAAAAGAATTTTAGGCGTATTATCAATGGATGTGCAATGCTATTATGCGTATTATTCTTTGTTTGCCCTCTAGTGAAATGTTCTGGTGGTAGCGCGACTGCTTCGGGTTGGGAAATAGCTACAGGTACTGGAGATTTATATGGTGAAAAAGGCGGCGATGGCGAACCGTTTGTTTTCGCATTAATAATTCTCCCAGTCGCCTTGTTAATACTAGCACTTGCTGACAAGCCTTTCATTGTATTGCGTAATGTTTCTATAGCGGGTTTAATCGCCAAAATTGCATTTTTAATAGCCGCATATATGAAGATTGATAATTACAAAGGTGCTTTTGAATTAACTGGAGGCAACTGGTTTATTTTGTGCGTTTACATAGGATTGGTTTGGTTTACACAGTACTGCGTAAATAATTTTACTAACGAAAAAATAGTAAAAAGAGAAGATTCCAAAGATAGTTCATCAAATAGATATTCGGATTCAGATTCATAAAAATTTGCGCCAACAACGGCACAAAACCAAGCGACTTGTTTTTCTATTCGGAATTTCCGAATAGTTCAAAAATACGCCACCCTATAAACCCAATCCCAATTCTTCCCCGTAATCCACAAGTTCTTGCCATCAAAAGCTATTCCGTTCAGCACTTCTGCCTGTGGGTGATTTTTCCTTATGCTCTTTGCCTGCTCCGAAAAATCCAACCATTTCACAACATTGCCGCTTGGCAATAAAATAACAGCAATGGAGTCGCTATGCCACACATTGGCGTAAAGGGTATCGCCAACTGCTTCCAATTCGTTTAATAAAGCAATAGGAGTCTTTATTTTGTTAGTTACGCTCATGTCTTTTGGCGAAAGTTCCAAAAGCGAAGAACTGCCATTGCTCATAAGCCAGTTGCCTCTCCAAACAGTTAAGCCCCAGCCCTCTCCTGCAATTTTGAAAGTGCCTAAAATCTGCAAAGGGCTTGCGGATAAAACAAAACCTAAATTGGAACTCCAAGTGAGCCAAAGCATTTTATTGCCGATTTTTGCGATGCCCTCTCCAAAATGATTGCCGGGCATGGAGATTGAATCAAAGGCTTCGCCTTTTTTATTCATTCTGTAAATTTTAGATTTACCTATCAAGCCCGTTGATTCCCACAATTCCTCGCCATCAAAAAAAAGCCCTTGCGTAAAACGAGTTTGCGGATGCGGAATTGAATCCAAAACACTCAATTTTTGCACAGGCAAAGCTGCATTAGCCGTTAGCAAAAAAAATAAACTAAGTAGTATATTCCGCATTGATTTTAACATAATCGTAGCTCAAATCACAGGTATATACGGAGGCTTTGGAATCTCCGGTGTGTAAATCAAGGGAAACTTTGTATTCCTTTTGTTTTACAATTTTTGCCAGTTTCTCTTGTGCAGCTCTTATTGGTACGCTGTCTTTAACAACTTGCACATCTTCAAAATACAGGGATAATTTTTCGGCAGGGAAGGCTACGCCGCTTGCTCCCGCGCTGCTAACTATGCGTCCCCAGTTTGGGTCTTCGCCAAATAGGGCGCATTTCACCAAATTGCTTGTGGCTATGGATTTGGCAATTTGCATGGCTTCGGCTTTGTTACGCGCTCCGCACACCTCAATTTCAACCCTTTTAGTTGCGCCCTCGCCATCATTTACAATTTGCAAAGCCAAGTGTTTCATCAATTCAAAAAGAGCATTGCGAGCATTAGATTGTTCGGTTATGCTTAAATCACTCAAAAAAACTCCGCTTTGCCCATTTGCTAGCAAAATGCAGGTATCGTTTGTGCTCATATCACCATCAACTGTTATGGCATTAAACGATTCATTCACCATACCCCTAAATTCAGTTAAAAAATCTTCTGGGAGCCTCAAATCTGTTGTTATGTAAGCTAGCATTGTTGCCATATTTGGGTGAATCATTCCAGAGCCTTTGCACGAGCCGCCAAAACGTATTTCACCTTTTGCTGTTTGCAAAGAAATGGAGCCTGTTTTTATTGTTGTATCGGTTGTGCATATCGCTTTTGCAAAAAGCTCGGAGTTTTTGTTGCTTAAATTTTTTGCAAGTTCAGGAATTGCCGCACTTATTTTTTTCATTGGGAGTGTGTGTCCAATAACTCCAGTGGAACTTACCAAAGCTGAAAATTTGCCAAGTTCTAATTCTTTTTCCACAAGCTCAGACATATATGCTGCATCCACATAACCTTGCTTTCCAGTACAAGCATTTGCATTGCCGCTGTTTACTATTATAGCATTTATTGTATTATGGTTGGATAAAACTTCCTTGTCGTACAAAACAGGTGCGGCTTGAACTTGATTTTTTGTGAATGTGGCAAAGCACCTAGCTGGTTCTTTGCTGTAAAGCAGGGCTAAATCCAAATTTCCGCTGGTTTTTATGCCAGCTTTTATTCCAGAAGCAAAAAAGCCTTTGGGAAAACAAACGCCGCCACTTTCAATGTTTATCATAATGCCTAATTTAGAAAAAGAGTGGCAGTGCCAAGCCTTTGAGCCCCCCTCAGAACTCACCCCTCCATGCTCGGCACTGCCAAATAAAAACTACACTCCCCGAGTAAAAATACCCAACCCTCACACACTCAATAAAATATTGGTGGCTATCCTTTTTTCAAGTAAATTGCCCCCAAAGGTGGAATTATTAATTCCAAACTGAATTCCCTGCCATGAGACGGAGAATCTTCAGTCCAGCGTTCTCCTGCGTTGCCCATATTGCTGCCACCCCAAAGTTGCGAATCTGAATTGAAAATTTCAATCCATCTTCCAGATGCTGGAGCACCCAAACGATATGGAGCACGAGGCACTGGCGTAAAATTAAACACGCAAATAATAAGCTCTCCGTTTTTTGAACGCCGGAAAAAACTTAATATTGAATTATCCACATCATCACAAGAAATCCATTCAAAACCTTCCCAATGATGGTCTATTTCCCAAAATGCAGGCTCGTATTTATATAGCCTGCCGAGTGTTTTCATCATATTGTGCAAACCGTTGTGTACCTCAAAACCGAGCAAATGCCAATCCAAAGAATGTTGTTCTTCCCATTCCTTTCCTTGTCCAAATTCGCTGCCCATAAATAAAAGTTTTTTACCAGGATGAGCATACATAAAGGCATAAGCGAGTCGCAAATTTGCAAACTGCTGCCAGCAATCACCTGGCATTTTACTGAGCATACTTCCTTTTCCGTGAACAACTTCATCGTGTGAGAGTACTAAAATAAAGTTTTCGGAATAAGCATAAATCATGCTGAATGTTAAATTGTGGTGATGATATTTTCTGTGAATTGGCTCTTTGCTTATATAAGTCAAAAAATCATTCATCCAACCCATATTCCATTTGTAATGGAAACCCAAACCACCATATTCCGGTGGGCGTGTGATGCTTGGGAAACTCGTAGATTCTTCGGCAATGAAAATAGCATGAGGAGCGTGTTTGCCCATTATGCTGTTTAAATGTTTTAAAAATTGAATTGTATCGTAATTTACATTGCCACCGTCTTTATTGGGAATCCATTCGCCGTGGTTTCTGCCATAGTCCAAATAAAGCATACTTGCAACAGCGTCCACACGCAAGCCATCTGCATGGAATTCGCGAAGCCAATACATTGCATTTGAAATCAAAAAGTTTGCAACTTCTGTGCGCCCATAGTTGAATATATAGGTTCCCCAATGTGGATGTTCGCCTTGACGTGAATCTGCGTGTTCATAACAAGCGCTGCCATCAAAACGGCCAAGGCTAAAACCATCTTTTGGAAAATGCGCTGGAACCCAGTCTAAAATAACACCTATATTGCTCTGATGGCATTTATCAACAAAATGGCGAAATTGGTCTGGAGAGCCATACCTGCTTGTTGGGGCAAAATATCCGGTAACCTGATAACCCCAAGATTGGTCTAGTGGGTGTTCCATAACAGGCATAAACTCAATATGGGTGTATCCCATTTCCAAAACATAAGGAATAATTAATTCTGCAAGTTCATCCCAATTCAAAAAGCGTTCTGGATTTTCAGGGTCGCGCTTCCAAGAGCCTGGGTGTACCTCATAAATGTTCATTGGGCGGTCAAATACCTGTGTAACATTGTGAGTCTGCATGTAAAGGTCGTCTCCCCATTGGTAGCCGTCCAAATGAGTGACCACAGATGCAGTATTTGGGCGAAGTTCGCTGAATTTTGCAACTGGGTCTGCTTTTTGATACATTTTGCCATCTTGGGCATGTAACTCAAAGCGATAAAGCTCGCCTTCGCCAATTTCTGGAATGAATATTTCCCAAATTCCGCTATTTCCGCGCACCCGCATTTGATGCCTATGCCCGTCCCACGAATTAAAATTGCCTATAACCGCGGCAGACCTAGCATTGGGAGCCCAAACTGAGAACAAAACCCCTTTGATTCCCTCTACCTCTACAAGATTTGCGCCCAATTTGCGATAAAGTTCGTAGTGAACTCCGCCTTGCATTAAATGTAAATCAAAATCTGTGAGTACGGGCGGAAATGCGTAGGGGTCAATTACGGAATATTCTGTGCCGTTTTCCAATTCAATATGCAACTTATACAGAAAATGCTCGAATTTTTCTTCTATTTGTGCTTCAAAAAAACCTGAATGACCCAATTTTTCAAAGCTAAATTTGAGTGATTTATCTAATGATTCTCCAGAAATAGCTTTTGCTCCTGGCAAATAAACCCTAACACTCATATTGCTGCCTTTATGTATGGGGTGGAGTCCCAATATTGAAAATGGGTCTGCACACATAAAATCATTCAGTACCTGCATATTTGCAGGCTTAATTGTTGTCCATTTTAGCCATTTTGGAGCTGCCATTCTAAAAACCTCTTGTTTTGGGTAAATATAGTAAAATATAGCCACCACTGCAAGGTCTAGCTTCTTTTGTCTGAACCCCGATTAACGGGATTTTCGGGATAGCCATCAGCGAATCTTGCTAAAGTTAGGTGTAAGTTCTTGGCAACTTCGCCACTATCTATATGTAAAAGTTGTTGTTACGCCACCACTTCCGGGTGCTGTATAGCCGATTTGTGCGAAATGGCCAATCTTACCAGTTTCCATTATATAAGCCTGTTGCAATTTACTCCAAGTCCCCGCCGCTGGAGTAACTTCAGCGGCAATGGCTTTGGCGGACATCGGGCAACTTGTATTGAATTTCTGATATTTCAAAATTTCTTTGTCATCGGTAAGAGTAAGCGTTGAACCTTGCACTTAAAAGTCCCATATCTCCTGGGTTATCGCTAGTAGATCCATCCATTAAACACCATCTACCCACCAATGCGGAAGGGTTACTGGCGGCATCGCAGGATGCCATAGGCAACAGCACGGTAATAAATACCACGCTAAAGATTGATTTTAACAGGGTTTGTGTTTTCTTCATATATTATCCTTCTTTTGGTTGAAATGAAGTAAATTTTGAACAAGGGTAACCGCAAGGGTTGCCTGCATATAATATAAGAGATCGAGTAAATCGGGGTTCAGACTATAAGGGGGGAGGGGGGTCAATGCTGTCAACTTAAGGCATTCGCCGGCTATGCGATTTGCGCAAGAAGCGGCGTGAGCGAAATATTTTTGACGTGCATTTAACATATACGCCATAATATAGAATTTTTCCAGTCGGCGTTCAATCTTTTTTAGAAAAATCATAAGAATAGCCGAATTCGGTCAAATTCAGCCGCTGCAAGGCTTGAAAATCCCATAACCCTCCAGCCAAATCCAGTGGTCTTACAGAGCCTTCCTCTGCCTGTTGGCTATCCTCTTGTGCGAGTCAGGCCTTCGGGGAAAGCTCCTGCCCGGAATAATGGGTATTGTTCTTCGGGAAATTATATCCAGAAGCTTCTCGAAAAGGAGTGCCCTGACACGCCCGTCCTTCTCAAAAAAAATCTTTATGAGATTGTTCCTGAACCGCCCAATCAAAAGATTCTCATTGACAGCGTATTCCTCGTATTTAAGCTCCTTCCCCTCGTTTCTAGCGGCAGCAATCCGGCCTGCATCTATCTTTGCCGCAGCCACTATGTTGGACAGCAGCACCGTGGCATAGAAATCCTGCATGACGGTTATGAGAGTCCTGCCGCTGAAGCTCTCAATGTCAAGCTTGTTCTTGAGTGAGTTGTATTTGGTTTCCGCGCCCCAGCGTAGATGGTAGAACGAAAGCACTTCCTCAGCCGGTATCTTGTCCGCCAAAAGATTGATGAAGAAAATGCCTGTCTCTCCTTTGGGCATTGGCAATTTAACGACCCTTACCTCGAAGCCGGCAATCTCAACCGTGAAATCGCGCTCGGTTGAAGCATCCACCTCCGCATTGAAGCCTTTGGGGACACGCATGATATGCCTGATGCCATTCGTGCGCAAGAACGTGATGAACTCCTTGGACGGATAGCCCCTGTCAAAGAGAAACAAATCATCATCCTTGATGTGGGGCAGGAAATGCCTCAGATGCTCCAAGGCCAGCTCGCGCTCGCCCACGGCGGTTGTGGCTATGGAGGCATGGACTATGAAGCCGGAAACGGCATCACAGAGCATGCTTGCGCGTGCATGGGGAAGCGAATGAGCACTGTTGTGCTTGAAAGCAGGAAGGTTGTCGCCATGCTCGGGAAGCTGGAGCTCCGTCCCGTCTATGGCGAACACGCGGCGGCCCTTGAAACGACCGAACATATTGGCTTTCAGAATAGTATCCACGCCGGATTCGAAAAGCTCTATGAACGCACCTGGATTAATCTTGTGCCTAGCCTTGGAGAAAGCCTGTTTCGTCATCGGCTTCTCTATGGCGGAATCTAGAAGCTCCATGAAGCCGTCAACCTCTAGTTGCGATGACTTCTTGGAAAAGTTCAGGATAACCCCCATGATTTTAGCGAAGCACATAAGACGGTTGCGGATGAAGCACGTAGGGGAAACACGGCTGCGTTCAAGGAACTCCTTTGAGAATAGAAGCTTGATGGTTGCATTGGCGAGAAGAAGCGCATATTTAGTCACGCACTAATATACAAATCTTTTCTAGAAAAAAGTGCTTAATTGAAAAAATTTCTTAAGTTGACAGGGCGGAATTTAGCGAACATGGCGACACTTTCCATTTGAGGTGTTGTATATGTCGGAGCCGAAATTTTCCAGTGCATCCGAGCGCAGTGCTTGGTGCTTGGCCAGACGTCTTAGATATTTGAGCTA
>Ga0268262_10002864_pt1 | contig 19388 bp, 18 predicted proteins | sample TergutNc150P3_FD_190354 | JGI IMG/M metagenome (GOLD analysis project Ga0268262, IMG submission 190354) | Nasutitermes corniger P3 segment gut microbial community from laboratory colony in Florida, USA - Nc150 P3 (SPAdes) (version 2) | ecosystem: Host-associated > Arthropoda: Insects >...
AAAGAACTGGACATTTTTTAGGGAAATTAATGGCCAATGATATACGTTTGGATATTCTTGGAACTTCATTTACAATAACCGCCGATGAGGACGAAGAATATCTTAATAAAGTGCTGTCACAGTACAGCGCGGCTGTAAAAAATACGCAAAATATTTCAGGAATTAAAGAGCCTCTTAATATAGCTATTTTAACCGGTTTTATTTTGTGTGATGAATTTAATAAGGTGAAACAGCGGCTGGATGATGAAATAAAGTCCAGGGGAACCTTAAAAGACGAAGAAAACTGGGAAAAGCAGGAAGTTGAAGATCGTACTCTTCGTCTTATAACAAAACTTGATCAGGCGTTAAGCATATTTGGCGATGACAAAAATACATAAACTTCAAAATAAAATAAAACATTATGAATGGGGTTCTGCGCATTTACTGCCCGAATTCTTGGGACTGGAAAAAAATGAGAATAATGATTTAAAAGAGCCTTATGCGGAAATGTGGTTGGGTACGCATCCGCTTGCCCCGTCGCAGGCGGAGGTGAACGGAAACAGCGTAAGCCTAAAAGAGATTTCCGGGGAACTTCCGTTTTTATTAAAACTGATTGCCGTAGAAAAGCCGCTTTCAATTCAAGCTCACCCTAACAAGGAACAGGCGCGCCAGGGTTTTAAGCGGGAAAATGAGTTGGGGCTTGAAATTGACTCCCCCATAAGAAACTACAAAGATCAAAACAATAAGAGCGAGATAATCTGCGCCATTACGCCTTTTACCCTAATGGCGGGATTTAAAAAGCCAAAAGAAATATACGCTTCCTTAGGCGAGGTTTCAGGCGGACAAATGGCTCTTATTAAAAAATTAAACTCTCTTTATCCTGGGGACTCAGGCGTTTTTTCCCCCCTTTACCTAAACCTTATTTCATTACAGCCGGGACAGGGGCTTTTTATCCCGGCGGGAATTCCTCATGCGTATATCAGCGGTTTTGGCGTAGAATTGATGACCAATTCAGACAATGTAATCCGGGGCGGGCTTACGCATAAACATATTGATGTTGACGAGTTAAAAAAAATAATGCCGCTTGTTCCCTTTGTTCCGCAAGTTATTACTCCTTCAACAGATACCAAGGTTTGTTATCCGCTGCCGGGAGAAAACTTTTCTCTTTTTTACATTCACGGTAGCGGCGTGTCTTTTGACGAATGCGGCGTTGGAGTCTTCATTGTAACGGAAGGCGAATTGGAAATCGAAAATCAGTTTTTTAAAAAAGGCGACTCCTTTTATATTTCCCGTGATAAAGACTCACCCCTTTTACTAAAAGGGAATTTTTCCCTGTTTGCCGCATGTATAACGGGAACGGAATGAAAATACTTGTAGACGCCGATTCCTGTCCCAAACCTGTAAGAGAGCTTGTACTGAGAAGGGCAAAAAAACTTAAGCTTGGAATTGTATTTGCCGCTAACCGTCAGATTCCGCAAGTTCTTGGGGCGGAAATGGAGATTTGTCCCATTAAGGAAAACTCCGTCGATGACCGCATAGTGGAGATGTCCGTAAAAGGCGATCTTGTAATAACGCGGGATGTTCCTCTTGCAAAAAGGCTGGTGGAAAAGTCAGTATCCGTAATTGACGATCGCGGGCGCTTATTCACGGCGGATAATATAAATGAACTCCTTTCCATTCGCAACTTTAAAGTAGGGCTGGCGGATAACGGGCTTGAAACCGAGAGAACGGCAAATTACGGGAAAAGAGAACTTAAAACATTTGCCGACTCGCTGGACAGAACATTAACCGCTATACTGCGTCTTCGGGATACCGATTCTGAGTCTGTTTAATATTTGGAAGTATTTCAAAGAAAATATCAATTAACTCGGGATCAAATTTTGAGCCTGCAAGTTTATGCATTTCGTCAAGCACTTCTGTCTCAGTCCACGGGTCTTTGTATACGCGTTTTGAACAAAGCGCGTCAAATACGTCGGCAATGGCGACAATCCTGCCCCCAAGGGGAATTTCTTCGCCTCTCCTTCCCAGCGGTTTTCCTTCGTCATTTGTTCTTTCCACTTTGCCCGTGTGGGGATCAATCCAACCAGGGTAACCTGTACCATCCCAATTTTCATGGTGGGTCAGGGCTATATCCCTTGCAAGAATATCAACGGGAGAGTTAGTGTCATAAAAAAGTCTTGCGCCGTAAATGGTATGGTTCTGCATTATCTGATATTCTTCCGGCGTAAAACGGGCAGGTTTTTTAAGAATCGTATCCGAAATCGCCACCTTGCCCACGTCGTGCAACATGGAACTAATCTTTAATGAATCCATGAATTTATCTTTTTCTTCTACGGGAATCTTATGATGATAGGCCCATCTGTCATAAATTTCTATCGCGTAACCGGCGACGCGGTTTACATGAGTGCCTGTTTCTTTAGGGTCGCGCAACTCAGCCATTTTTATCATACGCAGGATCATCGCCCTTGTAATGTACGCCCTTTGAAGAACCATAGTGGCGTTTGTCGCAAAATGCATAAGGATAAGTTCATCATCCGTAGAGAATGGAATAATATTTCCGTCCTTGTCTTTGGCGTTAATAACCTGAATAACTCCCATCAGCCGTTGGTCTGTGGCGACCAAAGGAATGGTCAGAGTGGAAACTGTTTTATACCCTGTGATTACGTCAAAGTCTGAAAGAAATTTATACGGCATTTCAGGGGGAATATTGTACATGTCGGGAATATTGATCAATGTTCTTTTATAGGCGCAATAACCTGAAATGGATTTTTCATTAATTTGGACTGAAAATATTTTATAGATCATTTTTTGTCCGGGCGGCATATTTTTTTGAATAGTGTCATTTTGTGAATATTTTATTGATAATTTTTCATTTATTTCTCCGTCTTTTTCATCAGGAACCGTAATATAAATTGATCCTGCATCGGCATGGACGACTTTTCTTGCTTCAAAAAGTATCCTTTCCAGTAACAGTTCATAATCCTGTATCTGATTTAATTCCGAGTCCAGACGAATAATGTTCTTAAATTCAGTTTCATAACTCATATCCCCTCCAAAAGCAATCTTGCCATCGACAACCCCCTTGTGTAATCTTCCATATAGTAATATTTTATTGTATAGAGGATATTTATTCAATGGGAGTTATAAAGACAGCTCTGGAAATAGCCCTGGAAAAAACTGAAAAAGTTAAGAGCGACAAGTCGGGTTTAGGTCAGTTTGAAGTTAAAAAACGCGGTAAAAAACTAGCAAATGCTTTTCTTGAGGGAGAAGTGGATTTGGCCGCTGAGATAAAAAAAACGCCCGCGCAGGACAGGGAAAGCCTGAAACAGGGGATTTTTGACGTTCTTGTCGCTCAAATTGCCCTGCCCGCCGCCAAAGAGGATGAAAAACGGATAGAAAAGCTGGGTAAAGGGCTTTCCGTTGTGATAAATAACAGTGAATTTAATGAAATGTTCAAACAATTGACCATGCTTTTTGCCCAATATATTAAAGAAGCTTCCCAATACGAACAGATGATTAACCAGCAGTACGCTCCAAAACTTCGCCAGAAAGAAGAAGAATTATCGCGCAGATTAGGCAGGGAAGTCCGTATTGATCCTTTCCAGGACCCTGAATTTATCGCTTTTTACAACCAGCATATTAACGCTTTAAAGGGCAATTATGAGCCTGTTGTGGAACAAGCCAGGGAAGAAGCCAAACGGATGTTTAACGCTTAAAATTTTTGTGGACATATTTTTATTCTGTTATTATAATGTTTTTTAATAAGCTATTTCCAAGGGGAGGATATTATGGCTGAGCATATAATGCACAAAAAAGAGACGAAAAAAGCGCCTCAAAAGTCGCTTAAAGAAAAACGCGACCTGAAAAAAGCCAAGAAGAAAGGCAAAGAAAGCCAATAGTCAGGCAAAAATTTCACACGAAGTTCACAAAGGAACAAAGAACACAAAGAGGGGAGAGGTTTTTGTCCGAAGATTATTCGCGGGCTTTACTATAAGATAACGGACAAAACCTTTTCTTTTTGTGAGAATTTTTTTAATTTATATCTAACCAACACGACAGATGAAAGATAACAAACATTTGTATATTATTAATTAAAATAACATATATTTAACATGGATATTATTTTAAAAACAAAACTGCTTTTAACAAAAAATGTTGCTTTCTAAAATAAACAGGGATAACATTAAATTATATTATATGTCGGAGGTCTGGTAGGTATTGAAATATTTTTTCTTGTGTGGAATACCTTTACTGTGCTTGTGTTTGTTTAGTACCTGCCCCATCTTTATTAACAATAATACCAACGACGAGGAAGCGGATTATAACATACCAATAATATGGAAGTCTGATATTCAAAGACCTTTTTCCAGCAGATTAACTTCAGATGAATCCGGCATTTATGTTTACAGTTACAAGCAAAATGATTTTACTTCAGTAAAACTTAACAAGCTGGATTGGAACACAGGAAGGACAATCTGGAGTACCAGCTACTTTGAAGAGGTAAGCCTTTACCAGCTTATTATTGAAGGTAGTTACATCTATGCGACTCTTGATGAAAACGTGATTCTATGTTTCGACAAGGAAAGCGGAGAGCAACTGGCTAGAATCAGGATCACTTACGACAATCAGGACATATGGATAACTTCAAACTACTATTTATATCAAAATTATTTCTATTTCGGTTGCGGCGAAATAAACATTGACGATTTTTACCTTGCCAGGATTAATATCGATTTAATCATAAAGGACGGCGCTCTTCCTGAACAGCTTCTTGAACCGGAATTGTTATGGCAGAGCCGGTATAACAGAGGTACTCGCTCAAGACCGTTTATATACAACGATATTGCCTATTGTAATACCGTTACGCTTGAGCTGGATATCCCCATCGAGCTTGCCGGAATAAACATAAACACCAAAGAGGAGGTATTGTACGATTCGTTTGGGGGGGACAGGGATTATTTTATCGACCACGGCTGGGAAAATAATTCATTTTATGAAAAAGACGGCATATTATACTACTTAAGCTGGTCAATTGCGGCATACGACACTGCGAACTACCAAAAACTCTATCATATTGTGTTTGGTCTTGGTACACCAAAAAACAAAGATTATGGAGCGGGTGATTTCTTGGATGTTACTTTTTATAATAACAAAATATATTATACAACTTCGGAAAGTAATTATTTAGGCGATACCGGTATCAGAAACATATTTTGTATCAATGAAAGGGACGGCACGCTGGTATGGAGCGCTATTCCACGGATGTCCGAATCCCTGGGCGGGAAACCTATAATATACAATAACAAGGTATTCATACCGCACATGTACGGCGTACGAGTATATAACGCAGACAACGGGAATCTGCTCGGCGTAGAAAAAAATATTAGAGGTAAAGGCGTGTGCTTTAACCAAATTAAAGACAGTACCATGATAACTGCCATGATCAACAATGAGTACCCTAACGGGCAGATAATAGCATTGGGTTTGAGGTAATTAAGTCTTTCCTTATCTTTTTTGCGATATTCTGTTTTTGATGTTCTACTCTCAGTTTGCTTTTATTCCTCATTTTTCTTTCTTCTAATTTATATCTAAGGTACTTACGGAGTAACCTGATTTAACGAGTTATACACATTTACAAACGCTCCTGAAACGCTGTTACCCTACGGTCCTTCTATAAACACTGTACACTTTAAATAACCGCCAGTAATGGGAACAATAGAACAGCGAATATTAACTTTGTTTTCTGCTTCTATATTGGTGTAATATGAACACGTAGATAATACAGTTATAGATAAAATTGCAATTAATAAATTTTGTTTTATTTATTACCTCAAATCCAGAGCTATTATCTGTCCATTAGGATATTTGTAATTGTATATAATTGTTATCATTGTACTGCCATAAAGTATATTGTAATTATAACTGCCACCTTTAATGTTTTTATCTGATCCTAGAAATTCACCATTATTTGCATTATACACCCTTAACCCGTTATCATGGGTCATAAACACTTTGTTATTATATACAACCAGATTAGTAGACAGTTCTTCAAAATTCTCTGAAGTGTTAAACCATACCAGCCTCCCATCTTCTGTACTAACGCAAAATATATGCCATTTTATACCACTATTCCCAAAAGGACTCCGTATCCCCTTTGTTGAATAGTAAATCATGTTATTATAAAAAGATATATTCCTATGATTGTTGCTGCCAAGACTATAATTCTCTTCCGGTGGAGCGTGATAATCAAATATTATGTGATAAATTTTATTATGGTTTATTAAATCGAATGCTGCAATTGAGTCGCCTAAAAGGTATAATATTTCATCTTCTATATAAAGTGAATCATCAAATGAATTATAAGGACTATTCACTATAAATGAATAATAAAAGATCTCTTCTTTGGTATTTATATTTATTCCCACAAGCTCAACAGGATCATCGTTATAAATATCTGTATTACAATAGACAATATCGTTATAAACAAGCGGTGCTGCAATTATATTGACTGAATAACTGCTTTGCCACAATTTTTCAACTTCCAGAATTTGCTCTTCAAGGTTACCGTCTTTTACGATTGAACCTATATCAAGCCTGACAAGGTAAGAAACATCGTTTTCATCACAGCACCCAAAGTAGAAGTAGTTATTATATAACCAATAATCCGAAGTTGTCTTTATATTTTGACCATCAATGGTAACATAAACTTTGGCTAGTTGAGTTCCATTTTCCTTGTCAAAACATAATATTATAATATTAAAAGGCAGCTGAGATTCAGACATATAATAAGTAAAAGGTACATATATATAATTGTCTGTGATAATAGGCTGGTAAAGCCTTAAATATTTTTCAAAGTATCTGGTACTCCAGAGGATTTTTCCGGTTTCTGGGTTAATCTTATTAAGCCTTAATGTGGACCAATTGGCATGACCAGTGTTATCGTGACTGTTATTGAAAAAATAAATACCTGTCTCGTCTTGAGTTGTCATATAAGGATATGGATATGATAAATTAGATTTCCAAACTATTGGTATGTTATAATCCGGTTCATTATTAAAGAGAGAACACGTAGATAACACCATTAAAAGCAAAATAGCAATTAATAAATATCGTTTCATTTATTACCTTAAACCCAATGCTATTATCTGCCCGCTAGGGTACTCATTGTTGAGCATGGCAGTTATCATGGTACTGCCTTTAAGCTGGTTAAAGCACACGCCTTTACCTCTAATACTTTTTTCTACGCCGAGCAGATTCCCGTTGTCTGCGTTATACACGCGTACACCGTTCATGTGTGGTATAAATACCTTGTTATTGTATATTATAGGTTTCCCTCCCAGGGATTCGGACATCCGTGGAATAGCGCTCCATACCAGCGTGCCGTCCCTTTCATTGATGCAAAATATATTTCGTTTACCATCGGTATCGCCTAAGTAATTGCTTGCATCATTTGTATAATATATCTTGTTATTATAGAAAGTAACATCCAAATAATCTCCAGCCATATATTTTCTTTCTTTCGGCGTGTCGAATTCAAACACAATATGATAGAGTTTTTGGTAGTTCGCGGTGTCGTATGCCGCAATTGACCAGTTTAAGTAGTACAATATGCCGTCTTTTTCATAAAATGAATTATTCCCATATCCGTGGTCTATAAAATAATCCCTGTCCCCCCCAAACGAATCGTACAATACCTCCTCTTTGGTGTTTATGTTTATTCCGGCAAGTTCGATGGGGATATCCAGCTCAAGCGTAACGGTATTACAATAGGCAATATCGTTGTGCACAAGCGGTCTTGTACGAATACGTCCGTTATACCGGCTCTGCCATAACAATTCCGGTTCAAGAAGCTGTTCGGGAAGAGCGCCGTCCTTTATGATTGAATCGATATTAACCCTGGCAAGGTGAAAATCGTCAATGTTTATTTCGCCGCAACCGAAATATAAATAATTTTGATATAAATAGTAGTTTGAAGTTACCCATACGTTTTTATTGTCGTAAGTAATCTTGATCCTGGCCAGTTTATCCCCGTTTTCCTTGTCAAAGCATAGAATCACACTACCATCAAGAGTCGCATAGATGTAACCGTCTTTAATAATCGGCTGGTAAAGGCTCACCTCTTCAAAGTAGTCTGTACTCCAGATTGTCCTTCCTGTGTTCCAATCCAGCTTGTTAAGTTTTACTGAAGTAAAATCATTTTGCTTGTAACTGTAAACATAAATGCCGGATTCATCTGAAGTCATATTAAAAGAGAAAGGTCTTTGAATATCAGACTTCCATATTATTGGTATGTTGTAATCCGGTTCCTCGTCGTTGGTATTATTGTTAATAAAGATGGGACATGTGCTAAACAAAAACAAGCACAGTAAAGGTATTCCATACAAGAAAAAATATTTCAATACCTACCAGACCTCCGACATATAATATAATTTAATGTTATCCCTGTTTATTTTAGAAAGCAACATTTTTTGTTAAAAGCAGTTTTGTTTTTAAAATAATATCCATGTTAAATATATGTTATTTTAATTAATAATATACAAATGTTTGTTATTTCTCTTATGTTTGTGTTGGTTTGCGGTTAAATTCCTAACTTTATTAATATAGAAAAAATACTATTAATTTGGTATATTTTTAGTATGATTAACCTTTCTGAGATTTATTTGTTTCAATATTTATAAAGGATTTTAAATAATAATGAAAAAATATATAAAACAGACTTCCGTTTTGTTACTTTTGCTTTTTATTTGCGTTTCCTGTTCCGGTAAAAAATCAAAAACAGCCGTCTATGAATTTACAGAAATAAAACGCGGTAATTTGGAGCGCTTTGTGTCATCCAGCGGGACAATTAACCCTGTGGCGACTGTAAAAATTCTTCCGCGTATGAGCGGCAAAGTGGAAGCGGTTTATGTTGATTATAACAACAATGTTAAAAAAGGGGACGTTCTTGCGCAACTTAATACCGATATGCTCCGTCTTCAAAGGGAGCAGCAGCAGGCGGCTGTTCAAAAAGCGCGCGCCAACTATGAATTGCAGTTAATCAATTACCGTAATCAGGAAGCTTTAGCGAAAAGAGAGCTGATTTCCGAATATGAATTAAAAACTTCAAAAACTTCTCTTGATAATCAAAGAGCCGATCTTGCCGTCGCCGAGGCTAATTTGAGAGTTATAGAGACTGAGATAAACCAATACGCTTTTATTACCTCCCCAATTGACGGCATTGTGCTTGATAAAAATATAAACGTCGGCGATACGGTAGTCGATTCCGCAAACAATAATTCCGGCAGTATTTTTACCATTGCCGAAAATCTGCGCGAAATGCAGATAGAGGCAATGATAGGAGAGCTTGACGTAGCCTCTATATTCAAAGGGCAGGAAGTGCGCTTTACTCTGGAAAGCCTTCCCGGGCGAAGATTTTCCGGAGTTGTGGAAACTCTTAGGATGGTTCCTGTTGTATCGAATGGCGTGGTTTCGTATACGGTTATTATCAATGTGGAAAACAGGGGCGGCTCCCTTCTGCCGGGAATGACATGCGCAGTGGATTTTATCGTGGAACGAACTGAAAACGCGCTTATTGTTCCCAATGCCGCACTGCGTTATCAGCCGACAAGCCTCAACGCGGAACAAATTTCCGATTTGGTATTTAACGCAAGCCTTGAAAATATGACGGAAGAACAAAAACAAGCCGCTCTTGAGGCAAAGGAAAAACAAAAAGAGTCTTCACAAAAGCAAAACCAAAACAACCAGGGACTCTCGCAGATTATGATGGGGCCTCAGCCGGGACCAAGAATGGGAGGGGGAGGCAGACAGTCTTCGGGCAATCAGGGTAATCAGGGAGGCCAGCGGCGTAATACGCAAGTTATAGTTTGGCGTAACCTTTGGTTTATCGGCGGGGAAGGCAAACTTGATGTAATACAGGTTCGCACAGGCATTAGCGACGGTTCGTCAACTGAAATAATTGTACCTGATGATTTTGAAGGCAGGCAGATAATATTAAGGGAGAAAATTTAGTGTCTGTCATTGAGATGCGGGGAATCAAACGCGAATACCGGATGGGCGGGAAGCAGGGCGCGTCAAAAGACGATTCAAACGTGGTAGTTGTCCGCGCCCTTCGCGGCGTGGATTTTTCCGCTGAAGAAGGCGAATTTGTTTCCGTTATGGGACCATCAGGTTCCGGTAAATCAACATTAATGAATATCCTTGGATGTCTTGACAAACCTTCAGGCGGAACTTATACCCTTGACGGCATTGAAACATCTGTTTCTGATTCGGATACGTTTGCGTATATAAGAAACCGTAAAATCGGTTTTGTATTTCAATCTTTTAATTTATTGGCGCGTACTACGGCTCTTGAAAACGTGGAACTGCCCCTATTTTACCGTCAAAGAGAGAAAGGTGAAAAACGCCGCTTTTTTAAAAATGAATCGTCCGCCCGCAAAGAGAAAGCAATTGCCTCCCTGCGCGAAGTAGGTTTGGCGCAGCGCATGGATCATTTTCCTTCGCAATTGTCAGGAGGGCAGCAGCAGAGAGTGGCGATAGCAAGGGCGATTGTAAACGATCCGGCCTTTATTCTTGCCGATGAACCGACCGGTAATCTTGACACGGGTATGAGCATGGAAATAATGGGGCTTTTTCAACAGTTAAACGACATGGGCAAGACGATTATCATGGTAACTCACGAGCCTGAACTTGCCGTTTACACAAAGAGAATAATCACTCTTCGCGACGGGCAATTGGTCAGCGATAAACCCGTAACAAAAAGACGAAACGCTCTTGAAGACCTGGCTTCATGGAATAGGGAACACGAACTATTGGAAAAGGAGGGCGCGTAACATGAATATTTTACAACTATTGCAAACCTGCGTCCGTTCCATTCTCCGTAACCGTATGCGAAGTCTTTTAACGTCGCTGGGGGTAATTATCGGCGTAGGGTCCGTCATTACTATGGTCGCCCTTGGAGAAGGTTCGCAGAAAGCGATAGAAGAGCGGATTACCGCGATGGGAACCAATTTACTGCAAATAATGCCGCGCCGTCAGGCAAGCCGCTCCGGACAACAGGTAATGATGCGCATAAGCGCCTTTACCAAAAATGACGTTCAAAAACTGCGGGATGAATCCAGTTTCGCAGCCGCGGTTTCGGGCGTTGTTCAAAGCAGCATGAATGTTACGGGAAGCCAGGGAAACGCGCAAGTTTCCGTTCAAGGTGTTGAACCGGATTTTTTTATTGCGAGGAACTGGACTATAGGGCGGGGAATTTTCTTTGACGATGAAGATATGCGGCTGCGGAACAGGGTGGCGGTTTTAGGCGGCACTACGGCAAAGAATTTGTTTGGAGACGTTAATTCGGCGCTTGGGGAGCAGATACGGATAGGAACGAATTATTTTCTGGTTATCGGAATATTGGAAACCAAGGGGGCGGGTCTTGGCGGGAATGATCAGGACGACACTGTAATGGTGCCGCTGGATACCGCTATGACGCGCATTGCTTATTTGCGTAACATCAATCAGATTGTTATGAGCGTTATAAGCAAAGAATACATGGACGCGGCGCGCAAAGAAGCGGAGTATATTCTGCGTGAATCGCGCAGAATTCCGGAAGGCACTCCGTCCGATTTTGAAATAATGAGCTGGGCTGATATAATTGACATGGCGTCCGCTACGTCAAGAACTCTAACCAGGCTGTTAGCCGCCATTGCAGGCATATCGCTTTTGGTCGGTGGAATCGGCATTATGAACATTATGCTGGTCTCTGTTACTGAACGCACGCGCGAAATAGGCATTAGAATGGCGGTGGGCGGGCGCAAAAAAGACATTCTGCTGCAGTTTCTTACCGAGTCTGTAATATTGAGCCTTATGGGAGGCATTCTTGGCGTTGGTTTGTCTGTTCTTGCGTGCCGAATACTGACAATGAGGGGCGCTTACACGGCTATTAATCCCTTTGTTGTTATGATCGCGGTTCTTTTTGCCGCGTTTGTCGGAATAATTTTTGGATATTACCCCGCATTAAAAGCCGCGCGGTTGTATCCGATAGACGCTTTGAGGTATGAATAATGAAAAAAACAGTGGTTTTATTTTTATTTCTGTCGGTGAATATATCGGCGTTTTCACAAGTTGTTAATCTTGATCAGGCGCGTACATCAGCCCTGGCTAACTCTGCCTCTCTTGCGAAGTACGAGTTTGCGATACGAAGCAGCATACTTGATGAAAAAAACCAACTGTACTCCATGCTGCCTCAGGTTTCGGCGGATTACAGGATGACGATGAGTTATTTAAAAGATTGGGAATTTATTAATCCGACAGACGCTTTTTCTTCGGGAGTGTCTTTTTCAATTACGCAGATAATTTTTCAGGGCGGAAAGAGTTTTATTAATAAAGCGATAAGCGGTATTGCAACGGAGAGCGTAAGAAAAGACGCGCAGGCTGAGTACTTTAATACGCTTGATTCCGCGGATAATGTTTATTACGCTGTATTAGAAGCCGCCTCCGCCCTGGAAGCCGAAGAAGTGTCTTTACAAACGGCAGTCCTTGCGCTTTCGATTGCGGAAGTGCGCCAGTCAAGCGGAATGATAAACAAGGGCGACTACCTTAAAGCGCTGGCGGATAAAGAGATGCGGGAAAATTCCCGCAATCAGGCGCGGCGCGCTCTTTCCTTAAGTATGTCAAAATTTAAAACAATAACCGGCTTACAAGCAGCGCGGCTTGCCCCTATTGATTTTACGGAGTATGAAGACGCCATTGCGTATCTTTCGGTAATTACGGATGAAAAAGCCGATGAGTTATACGAATATTTCTGGAATATAATGGCTTCTGATAATCCTTCGCTTGCAAAGGCGGCTCTTGGCAATAAAAAAGCGGAAATGAACTATACGCTTTCCAAAAGAGATTACGCGCCCACTATAAGCGCGACTATTTTTTCCACTGAGTTCGGTTATACTTCCGCGAATGGTTTTAATTCCATATCTAACGGGGGAATTTCAATCAACGGAAAGATACCGGTGGATTTTTGGGTACTGGGCAACCGTCTTGAAAAAAGCAGAATCGCCCGCGATACCGAGGCGATTAATTATACAAACACTCAAAATTCTCTGGAACAGGAACTGTTAAACTCCCTTTCAAACGTGTTTACGCAGGCAGGTTCCGTTGTTTCCCTTCGCCGTTCCCTTGAATACACGGAATCGCATTTTAATTATGTGATGGAACGCTACCGTCTTTCTCAAAGTTCGGTGGCGGATTTAAACGACGCGACGTCGCTTTTTATTACCGCCAGAAACAGTTTAAATCGCGCCACTTACAGTTTCTTGCAGGGCATTTCGCAGATAAGGTCCCTTTGCGCGATGGATGACGAGCGTCGCCTTTTAAATATTTTATCCGGCGATTTCTTTTAACCTTTCAATAATTTTAAGGTGCTGTGTACAGGTTTCTTCGCATAACCCGCAAGCCGTACATTTTGCCGCCCCAGCCCTATCAAGACTCCAGTGCCATTTTAATCGGTCTCCAATAGGGTCTTTATTATTTTTATCGAGTAACTTTTGGTTGTACGCGTCCATGTAACAGGGAATTGGAATCCCCACTGGGCAGTTGTCGCAATACGCGCATCCCGTACAGATGCCTTCAAACGAGGTTTGCGCTTTTGCAATTGTTTCTTCAAGTTCCGCTTTTGTACGGGGTTTGTAATCTTCCATCGCTTCAAGAGCCTCGCGCAAATGTTCGATTGTATCAAAGCCGACAAGGGTATTTGTAATTTCAGGATGATCCCAAAGTACGCGAAGAGCGGCGGCGACAATGTTTTCGCCTTTTCTGCAAATGAATTTAAAAAGATCAGGATGCTGAGGTATAACGCCGCCCCCAAGCGGATTCATAATAACTGCGCCAAGTTTCTTTTTCTTAACAGCGTCAAACGCTTCCCGTCTTGCGCTGAAATTGTAAGCTGAATACCCGAACAGCACTCCTTCAAAAACTCCTTCCATCAATAATTCTTTTATTTGATCTTTTATAAGGTGGCTGGAAATGCAAATATGGCGGATAAGTCCTTCTTCTTTCAGTTTCCTGAAAGTATTCAATATGCCATCTTTTTTTCTGTTTTCCCAATTTTCCAAACTCAATATGCACCATATATGGTAGAAGTCAATAAAATCAATATTCATGCGTTTAAGCTGATTGTCAATTTCCCTGCGAATCCCGCTCTCTGAACTTTCAAAAGTTTTTGTGGCGGAAAGGTATGGCAGTCCGCGCTTTCGCATTTCCGCGAACCCTTTGCCAAAGACTGTCTCGCTCCTTGTCTCAAAATACCCTGGCGCGGTATCAAAGTAATTAATCCCGCCTTCCGCGGCGGCGACCATTAAGCGTACGCATTCATCGTGGTCGTCTACATTTTTAAATCTCATTCCGCCAAAACCCAGTAGGGAAACTTTTTCGCCGGTTTTGCCGTAGTCTCTGTAAATCATATTTACTCCTGTATTATTATATCAAAAATTTATAGAAAAAGACTACACACCAAGAGCACGAAGGAAGAGAAGATCACGAAGGGGGATTAGGGAAGAGTTATCTTGACAAATTCTGCGATTTATGTGATATTAAAAGTAGGCGGTAGCCGAAGACCGTGCAATAACAGCGCGTTCCTGATCCTTCGGGGTAGGGCGCAGAATGCTTGAGCATGGTTTTTATTTTTTTTAATTACAGAGGATATTTTAACGAATTATTAAGCAGTGTTAATATTTACATAGACAGGCGATATAGGCCAAGCAGAGCAGGACGATAGGTGCATTCATTAATTAAAACTGTAATAGGCAAGCCTGATCAATGGCTTATTGATGCGGCAATGAGCGTGGGACTTGACTATTCAAAACTTTACCATGAGATTACTATTTATTTTCTACAGCACGTTAAAAAACGGCATACGCAGGGCAGTCTTGCCATAACCGAAAAAGACATAAAAAAATTACCAGTAATAATAAGAAATCCGGATATGGCAGTAATCAGCGCTATCAGGGGAAAAAAGATATTTAACGCTTATGCAAAACGGATGGATGAGGAAACATATCTGTATTATGACGAAGTTTTGAATAGCAACCACAATAAAGCGCTGCGGGGAAGTACATTTTATAAAATTAAAAAAGAACTGGATATGGACGGCTTTATAAAAATTATAACCATGAACGGAAAATCAAATGTATTGAAGGCAAAAAAAATTATAGCAGCCGGAGGCCATCCCGGCGAGGAAGCGTAGAAATCTACGCCCGGCGGCAGCCGCTTCCGCCCCTTCGCTATAATATAAGTATCATATTAAAGACCTTTATTGTCAAGATAAAAAATAATTGTTTTTTATCGCCTATTCTTAATATAAAAGAGCCACTTTTATATCTGTTTGTTATCTTATTGTGAAGCTTACGCTTAGTTTTAAAACAATAACTTGGTGCTCTTTGTGTGAATTTCTTTCGAGAAATTTCCTTGACAAAGGCCGAAGTATTATAATAAAATACATAAAATAGACTATAGGTGCGCTGTTGAAAGTGAGGGATTTTAATCGTGATTAATAACATTTCTAAAAAGTGTGGAATACCTCGCTATGCTCGCGGCGTGGACGGCGAGATGAAGCTCGCCTCATTTTGTTCATCTGGTGGACACTGTTCTGCGTCGGGACATGTTGATTTGTTTCATCCACACCCCTTGACGGCGTGCGGTTTATTGTCCCCCCCCCCCCCCCCGAACAATCTGGTAACCTTACTAATAAAATAACATCGCTTTTTACACAATATTCTCATTATTTTCAGAAAAACGCCGCCGAACCTATGGTTCACTTTGCGCTTATGCGCGAACAACGGCCTTTTTATATCCTCACAACAGAAAAACATATCAGAGAAGGAGTTACAAAATGAAAAAAATCCTAACAGTAGTATTGTTGTTGACGGCTTTGTGCGGGATAGCATTTCCGCAAAACGCCAGCGATTTTGTGTTAGACGCTTACGGCGGTATCACCAAGTACGTGGGATTTGATACCGATGTCGTTATACCCGCTACGATTGGAGGCAAAAAAATTAAGTATATCGACAAGGAAGCGTTCCGAAAAGCCGATCTAACCAGTGTTACTATCCCCGTTGGCGTTACTTACATCGGCGAATCGGCGTTCAGCCAAAACAAACTGACCAGCGTTACCATCTCGAACAGTGTTGCTTACATCGACAAATGGGCGTTCTATGACAACAAACTGATCGACATTACCATCCCGAACAGCGTTACTTATATCGGCGAATCGGCGTTCCGTGACAACAAACTGAACAGCGTTACTATCCCCGGTTCTGTAAAGACGGTAGAAGGTGAAGCGTTTTTCAACAATACTACGCTTGCTAATATTATAATTGCCGAAGGGGTAATAATGATTGGAGATAATGCGTTTGGCAATACAAAATGTACCAGTGTCAGCCTTCCGTCAACCATCATGAATATTGATTCCGCATTTGATGCCAGCGGTAAACCGTCCTTCACGCTCGCCGCCAACATCAACAGCGAATTTCCTTCATACCCAATGTTTTACAGCTATATTGCCAATGACCGCAAATCGGGAACCTACGCTTTTTTTGATTTAGAATCAACCAAAAATCAAGCGGACGACTATGAGTATTACGAGACCCAGTACGGAGCGGTGTTCATCAGATATACTGGGGATTTAACTCGCGTCCGTATTCCCGCCGAAATTGGCGGCATTGCCGTAAAGACGCTTCATGGGACTTTTTATGATAAGAAAATAGATGCCGTTCAGATTCCTGAAAGCGTTACATACATTGGTGGTAAGACATTTTCCAGAAATAAACTGGTAGGCGTTACCATCCCAAACAGCGTTAAATACCTCAGCGGGTTTAGCTACAATCAACTGGCAAGTGTTACCATTCCGAACAGTGTTACCTGCATTGGAAAGAGCGCGTTTGCCTTCAATCAACTGACAAGTGTTACCATCCCGAACAGCGTTACCTGCATTGGAGATCACGCGTTTGCCGGCGGCAATCAACTAACGAGTGTTATTATCCCTAACAAGGTTACTTACATTGGAAATAGTGCGTTTTCTATCACTTATTTAGCCAGAGTTACTATACCCAATAGCGTTGTTTACATCGGAAAAAATGCGTTCTCCGTCATACACGGCGTACAGGTTAGCTTTACCATCGGAAGCAATGTAAAATTCAGTGTACATAATATTGATATGATGCTTGGACAGTTCTATGACGAAAACGGTAAGGTAGCTGGAACATATACTGGCTCCATGGGGAGGAATGACTGGACGAGACAACAGTAAGAGAGCAGGCGTGGCGTTGTACGGCATTAAACAAGTAATTTTTTATCTTTTTTTACCATGAACAACGACAAGATATGTACTAAAAGTTCGAGGTGTTCGTGTTGGACAGAGAGGCAAGGCGTGTCTGACACCAGTTTTCCGAACTATCACGCTCAGCTTGCGTACAACAACTTTGCGTTCTTTGCGTCTCTGCGCCTTTGCGAGAGTTCTTTGCGAAAAATTTATCCGAGAGGATTCACGCAGAGGCGCAAAGGACGCAGAGGACACGGAGGATTTTATTTGAGCCTTCTTCCCCTTTGTGTTCTTTGTACCTTTGTGATCTTTGTGTGAGTCTTTTTGTGAATAAATCTTAATTCAATTCATTCAAATCTGTAACAGTCTTAATAAACTGTTCCGGTGTTACTACATCAATTGAACTGGAAGTAAAATCTTTGATATTTCTGGTTACAATATAATCAACAGACAAATCCATTCCAACTGTAAATTGAACGGAGTCTTCAAAATCCTCCCATTCCATTTCCAGTGCTTGATAAATATTTTTGTCTGTTACAGTAGCGGGATAAAAGACCTTCAACAGTCCTTTTATGGCTTCCCGTGCAGTTTTTTTACCATTTTCTTTTGCAGTAATATAAAAGAGATCGGTCACTGTCGATGCCGAAACATAGCCTTTAAAAAAATTCTGTTGTGCCATACCAAAAATTAACGCCGCGTTAACATACCATGGCTTGTGATTCAACAGAATATCAAGTGCAACATTAGTATCAATCAATATGGTCATATTTTTTAAGCCGCTCGGCGCGAATTTCTTCGGCGCTTGTTTCAGTATGTAAAAGACCTGTTAGAGATTGTAAAATTTTCCCCTGGAGCATTTCATCAATCATTGGTTTTGTAAGGTGGATTTTCTCTCTGGTTTTTGCTTTTTGTGTGCATGTAAGCGGGGTAACAATAAGTTCCACCTTCGTCTTGCCAATCGGCATTTCGAGAGGTAAATCAAAAGAAATCCGACGGCTAGCCGGTACTTCAATGGTTTGTTCAATAGTCATAAGTTAAATATATCATAAAAATGAACAATTATCAATGTCTATCTCAAAGCTTGCCACAGTTCGTATTGGTTCGTGTGGTTCGTAGCCCTTGCTAACACTTGCTTTCTGGTATGCCTTAATTACCCTAATTATATACCAGATAAAGAATTAGTCAAGTCTTATTTGTTCCCTTTTATGTTCTGTTATGCCCTGTTATTATCAAGAATTGCCTACATATTCGCCTACATTTTTTATCATATGTCGCATAACACCAATAAAATATTTATTTTTTTGGCATAACAGCCATAGAAAAAACACCCCTAAATTTAACGTGTAGAAGCCCCTAGAATCGTTTCAATAGCCGTTGCCGTATCATTTCACCTTTTAAGCCTTAAAACCCGTTACAGAGTATTATTTAGCTTGACATTAATATTTATTTTTGATATGTTATTTTAATACAAAAACCATATTACTGTGGGGGGAAGCTATGGGAAAGACAGTTAGAGTAACTAAAGAGAATGATACAGGACGTAATACTAACTTCAAAGATATAAAAACAGGTCAAACAATGACGTTAGACCAGTTCGTAAAAAAAATTGAAAGTGGTAATTATCAAGATGCTTATCATATTCGTAATATAAACAACGTAAAAACACCTTGTTCAAATCCAGATAAATCTGAGAATAATAATTTAGGTTAATGTTCCAAATAACATAAGTATTATATCCCTCTTTAAAAAGGAAAATCGCTAAAACCCCTGCCACCCTGCGCAACTTGCCCGCTTTATTGCTCGTGAAGCATTATCGGTCTCGACCCACCCACCCAGTTGTGCAGGGCGGCGGGGGTAATTCGTCAGTCTCCGCTACATTGCAAGGACAAAATTGCTCCGCTTGCGCTCCACAATTTTCCCAAATCATTATCGCAGCCTTTTTTTGTGCCGCAACAATCGGCAATCAAAAAATGAGTAGGGCAAGGCGGGACTAAAAAACATGGCTTCGGAATTTTGCAAAAACCAATCCCAAATGAAAAACACGGCATTTATTCCCACAGGCATAAATCGCACCATGCCCAACATCGTGTTGGGCATGGCAGGAAAATGAAAT